>Ga0315336_1000196_pt1 | contig 238097 bp, 232 predicted proteins | sample ASW5metaG_FD_204512 | JGI IMG/M metagenome (GOLD analysis project Ga0315336, IMG submission 204512) | Ammonia-oxidizing marine archaeal communities from Monterey Bay, California, United States - ASW #5 | ecosystem: Environmental > Aquatic > Marine > Intertidal zone | place: USA: California... | reverse complement strand
ATGGAAACCCATCGATTCCGCATCATCTACAACACCATCCGACCACACCAAGCCCTGGCCGACCGCACCCCAAAACAGGCCTACCTCGACAGCAAAACCCTGCCACCTTCTTGACTCAAGACACCAGCCCACCGACACGATTGGACGGTGAGCAGAACGTGCAAAAGGCGCACTATCTGATGCTTCGCGACTTGCGCGCACAAGCGAGCCACAGCGGCTGAGGGGTCCGTCGCTTGGGAATCTCCAAGGAAACACCAAGTCAGATCCGTCAACTTGGGAATGGTAAGAAAGGAGAACTCAGATGATCGTCACCGTGACACCCACCTACGACGAAGACGACCACATCATTCGATCGGAGAACTAGCGCTTCAGGTTCGCGTACCAATCCAGCAGATCGGGATCGTCGACGGCGGTGCGCTCCACCACCTTCGCGGCGTCAGCGCCTGCGAACAGTTTCTTGATCGGCACCTCGAGCTTCTTCCCGGTACGCGTATGCGGCACCCCGGGAGCCTCGATGATCTCGTCGGGCACATGCCGCGGGGAAACCTCGTCGCGGATGGCCTTCTTGATCCGCTCACGCAGATCATCGGTCAGCTCAGCGCCGCCGGCCAGCACGACGAACAACGGCATCCAATACCCGCCGTCCTCCTGCTCGCACCCGATCACCAACGCCTCGGCGATCTCCGGCAGGCGCTCCACCGACTGGTAGATGTCAGCACTGCCCATCCGGATCCCGTGCCGATTCAGCGTCGAGTCCGATCGCCCGTGCACGATGACGCTGCCGTGATCGGTGATCGTGATCCAGTCACCATGGCGCCACACGCCGGGAAACATCTCGAAATAAGCACTGCGATAACGTGATCCGTCGTCGTCGTTCCAGAAGCAAATCGGCATCGACGGCAACGGCTTCGTGATGACCAACTCGCCAACCTCGCCGCGCACGGAGTTACCCGACTCATCCCACGCGTCCAGCGCGCAACCGAGGAACGGGGCCGACAGTTCCCCAGGCCATACAGGCACGGTGCGCACACCGCCGATAAAGGCCGAGACCACGTCCGTGCCGCCACTGATCGAGGCGACCTGGACATGTTCACCGACGTTGTCGCGCAACCACAGTGAGGACGACGGCGGCAACGACGATCCGGTGATGCCCACCGTCCGCAGCGCCGATAGGTCATGCTCTTTGCGCGGAACAGCGCCCGCCTTGGCACATCCGAGCACATATCCGGGACTGGTGCCCAGGACGGTCGCCCGCAGCCGCGCCGCGATCTCCCACAGCGCATCCGGCCGCGGCGAGTTCGGACTTCCCGAATAGCAGACGATCGTGGCGCCCACCAGCAGCCCGGCGATCTGAAAGTTCCACATCATCCAGCTGGGGCTGGTGTACCAGAAGAAGGTGTCCTCTGGCCCGATATCAGACTGCAGGGCAACAGCTTTCAAATGCTCCAGCACGACGCCACCGTGCCCGTGCACGATCCCCTTCGGCTTACCCGTCGTCCCCGACGAATACAAGATCCACAGCGGATGGTCGAAGCTGACAGACACCGTCGTGAGCTCGCCGCCGGTCGCGGTCAGCTCAGATGCCAGCACCGTCTCTTTCAGCGTCGGCAATCCCTTGCGCAGCGCTTCGACATCCTCACGCTTGTCGTAGTGCTTTCCGCCGAAGTCGTATCCGTCGGCCGTCACCAACACCGCCGGCTCGAGCTGACCGAGCCGATCCAGCGCGGCCTTCGCCGAATAATCCTGGCCGCAGGCGCTCCAGATCGCCCCGACGCTCGCCGTCGCCAGGAAGGCGATGACGGCTTCGGGGATGTTGGGCAGGTATCCCGCGACACGATCGCCCACGCCGACACCGAGCGAGCGCAGCCTGTCCGCGAATGCGGCGGTACGCCCGAGCAATTCGGCCCAGGAGACTTCGATGTCTGTGCCGCCCTCGACGACGTGGATGATCGCGGGCCGGTCGGTTCGCGCGTTGCGGATGACCTGGTCGACATAGTTCAGCGTGACGCCCGGAAACCATTGCGCGCCCGGCATCGTGTCGTTCTCGAGGACTTTCTCACCGCGCTGGCCGAGCTCGAAGTAGTCCCACAACGTCGCCCAGAACTCGGCGGGTTCGTCCACCGACCACTGCCACAGGGATTGGTAGTCGGTGGTCGTCACACCGGTGCGATCTGCCACGAAGCGCGCGAAGTCGGTCACTCGGGCTGTGGCGACGTCCTCGTCCGTCGGCACCCATTGCGGTGCGGCACCGGTCATCGCGCGCTCCAGCCTCCGTCCATGGTGTAGGACGCACCTGTCACCATTCCCGCGGTCGGCGACGCCAGCCAGCCCACCAATGCCGCTACTTCCTCGGGTTCCACCAGACGTTTGATGGCGCTCTCCTTCAGGAGGATGTCGGTGACCACCTTATCCTCCGAGATGCCGTGCACCTTGGCCTGATCGGCGATCTGCTTGGTCACCAGCGGGGTTCGCACATATCCCGGGTTCACGCAGTTGCTCGTCACGCCGTGCGCCGCACCCTCGAGCGCAGTCACCTTCGAAAGACCCTCGAGACCGTGCTTGGCCGTCACGTAGGCGACCTTGAACTCCGATGCCCGGATCCCGTGCACCGAGGAGATGTTGATGATCCGGCCGAAGTTCTGCCGGTACATGTGCGGGAGCGCGGCGCGAATGAGAAGGAACGGCGATTCCACCATGAGCGTCATCAGGTGGCGGAAGCGATCCGGCGCGAAGTCGGGGATCGGGCTGACGTGCTGAACCCCGGCGTTGTTGACCAGGATGTCCGCGTCGAGCTGTAGCCCTTCGAGCGCCGAGACATCGGAAAGGTCTACGGCCCACGCGTTTCCGCCGATATCCTTGGCGACCGACTTGGCCCCGACGTCGTCGCGGTCCGCGACGGTGACGACCGCCCCGCGCGCAGCCAGCTGCCGCGCACACGCCTCGCCGATGCCGCTCGCACCGCCGGTCACCAGCGCGGTGCGTCCCGCGAGCTCGGTCATACGACCCCGGCCTTGGCGAGCTCTTCGCGGTCGGCGACGTCGATGGTCTCCAGGTCGAGGCCGTTCGTCTCACGCATCACGAGTACGGCGATCAGCGTGACCACCGACGCGCCTGCCAGGTAGATCGCGATCGGCACCCAGGAGTCGTAGATCTCGAGCAGCTTCACGGCGATGATCGGCGCGAGCGATCCCGCAACGATGGAGGTGACCTGATAGCCAAGCGACACACCGGAATACCGCATCCGCGTCGGGAACATCTCGGCCATGATCGCGGGCTGCGGTGCGTACATCAGCGCGTGGATCATCAGTCCGATGACGATGGCGGCGATGATGAGCAGATAGTTGGCGGTGTCCATCATCGGGAATGCGAAGAACCCCCACGTCGCCGCCAGGATCGTGCCGACGAGGTAGACGGGCCTGCGGCCGTACCGATCGGCCAGTTTGCCCACGAACGGGATCACCAGGAAGTGCGCCGCGTGCGCGACGAGCATGTACCGCAGGATCGCGTTGGTGTCGACACCGACCTGCACCTTGAGATACGTGATCGACACGATGACCACGAGGTAGTACATGATGTTCTCGGCGAATCGCAGTCCCATGGCCGTGAACACGCCGCGCGGGTACCGCTTGAGCACCTCGACCACACCGTACGAGACGGCCTTGACGCGCTCCACCTCCTGCTGTGCCTCGAGGAAGATGGGCGCATCGCTGACCTTCGTCCGGATGTAGTAGCCGATCAGCACCACCACTGCCGACAGCCAGAAAGCGACTCGCCAGCCCCAGGACAGGAACGCCTCTTCCGACAGGGTCGCGGTCAGCACCCACAACACCACCGTCGCGAGCATGTTGCCTACGGGTACCGCGGCCTGCGGCCAGCTGGCCCAGAAGGCCCTGCTCCGATTCGGGCTGTGTTCGGCCACCAGCAGCACGGCGCCACCCCACTCGCCGCCGACGGCGAACCCCTGCAGGAAACGCAACACCACCAGCAGCGTCGGGGCCCAGACGCCGATCTGGGCGTACGTCGGCAGGCAGCCCATCAGGAACGTGACGACACCGACGAGCAGGATGGCGAACTGCAGCAGCTTCTTGCGCCCGAACTTGTCCCCGAAATGCCCGAACACCACGCCGCCCAATGGGCGGGCGACGAAGCCGACCGCGTAGGTCAGGAACGCCGCGAAGATAGCGCCGTACGCGCTGTCACTCTCCGGGAAGAAGACCTTGTTGAAGACGAGCGTGGCGGCGGTGCCGTAGAGGAAGAACTCGTACCACTCGACGACGGTCCCGGCCATCGAGGCGGCGACCACCCGTTTGAGGCCGCTCGGGGCCGACGTCACGTCACTTCCGGTCGCTTTCGGGTCGTTGTGAATCGTCATCGAACGCTCCTCGATTGTGATGCACCGCACAGACCTCTGTGAGTATTCATGCAGGTACCCCGACCTGCAATGATCAAAACTGCAGGAGCTATCTGCAAAAATGCAGATATGGCTGTGTCCTCTCGCTCATCGGGTCGCCAGCCCAGCGCCGATGACCTTCTCGTGTTGCTGGCTGTCGGGCGCTCGGGCCGCTACACCATCGCCGCGGAGGAGCTCGGCCTCAACCACACCACGATCTCGCGCCGCATCAACGCGCTCGAACAGTCAGTCGGCGGCCGGGTGCTGGCCAGGGTGGCCGGCGGATGGGAGCTGACCGACCTCGGGCGCGAGGCACTGTCGGCCGCCGAAGCCGTCGAGTCGGCGGTGCGCTCGTTGTCCGTTCACACCGGCGGCCAGCGCGCGCTCGAAGGCGTGGTCCGGATATCGGCGACCGACGGTTTCTCCGCCTACATCGCCGCACCCGCCGCCGCCAAGGTGCAACGGAACCATCCAAATGTCGCGGTGGAGATCGTCGCCGCGACCCGGCGCGCCACCCAACAACGATCCGGCCTCGACGTTGAAGTCGTCGTCGGGGAGCCGAAAGTTCACCGCGCCAAGGCGATCCGACTCGGCGACTACTGTCTTGGTCTCTACGGTGCACGTGATTACCTGGCCGACAACGGAACACCGGCGAACATCGCGGACCTCGCCCGCTATCCGCTGGTGTACTTCATCGACTCGATGCTGCAGGTCGACGACCTCGACGTCGCCACGAGCTTCGCGCCGACCATGCGTGAATCAGTGACGTCCACCAACGTGTTCGTGCATGTCGAGGCGACGCGGGCGGCGGCGGGCATCGGTCTGCTGCCGTGCTTCATGGCCGACCGGCACGACGATCTGGTGCGAGTGCTGCCCGACGAGGTGGCGGTGCGATTGACGTACTGGCTCGTCACGCGTGCCGAGACGTTGCGCAGACCCGAGGTCGCGGCCGTAGTCGATGCGATCCAGCAGCGAATGACCGAACAAGCCGACGTGCTCCTCGGCGGGCCAACTCCGCGTTGACCGCGATCCGGACCGCGCCCGACCTGCATCTACGTAGTAACTACGTAGCATAGTGATGCAACTGCTTCGACGAACGACGGGACAATACGCATGCGGCGGGTCTGGTGGACGACAGCGACCGTGATGACCATCGCCGCACTTGTCGTCGGGCTCGGTGCATGTAGCAGGTCGTCGCCGCCGCCACAGCCGCAGGCGATCATCGACAAGGGCACGCCGTACGGCGATCTGCTGATCCCGAAACTGCAGACGTCCGTCATCGACGGCGCCGTAGGCGTTGCGGTCGAATCACCTGTCACGGTGAGCGCCGAAGACGGCGTCCTTGGTCCGGTGACACTCGTCAACGACGCGGGCCGGATGGTCGAGGGAGAACTGAGTCCCGACGGTCTCGTCTGGCGCTCGGCCGAGCCGCTGGGTTACAACAAGCAGTACACCCTGACCGCCGAAGCGTTGGGCCTCGGCGGCGCGACGCAGAGCAGCGCGACATTCGAAACCCACTCGCCCCGAAATCTGACGATGCCCTACGTCTTCCCCAAGGAGGGCGAAGTGGTGGGCGTCGGTCAACCGGTCGCGGTGCGGTTCGACGAGAACATCCCCGACCGATTCGCCGCGCAGCAGGCGATCACGGTCAAGACCGACCCCCCGGTCGAGGGCGCCTTCTACTGGGTGAACAGTCGCGAAGTCCGCTGGCGCCCAGCCGAATACTGGAAGCCCGGGACCAGGGTCGACATCAGCGTCGATACCTACGGTGTCGACCTGGGCGACGGACTGTTCGGCCAGGATGACGTGACGAGTCATTTCACGATCGGCGATGAGGTCATCGCGACCGCCGACGACGCCACCAAGACGATGACGGTGCGCATCAACGGCGAAATCGTGAAGTCGATGCCGATCTCCATGGGTAAGAACGCAACTCCGACCGACAACGGCACCTACATCATCGGCGACCGCTACTACTTCCTCGTCATGGACTCGTCGACGTACGGTGTTCCGGTCAATTCACCCGACGGATACCGCACCGAGGTCAACTGGGCGACACAGATGTCCTACAGCGGAATCTATGTCCATTCGGCGCCGTGGTCCGTCGGCAGCCAGGGCCGCTCGAACGTCAGCCACGGCTGCCTGAACGTCAGCCCGCAGAACGCCGAGTGGTTCTACGAGAGCACCAAACGCGGCGACATCGTCGAGGTGGTCAACACCGTCGGCCCCACGCTGTCCGGCGTCGACGGACTCGGCGACTGGAACATCCCCTGGGAGCAGTGGAAGGCCGGAAACGCCGGGGTGTAGTGGTCGATCAGCGCTAGCGTCGAGGAATGCCGTTCATCGACCATCCGAAGGGGCGCGCGTATTACCGGCACTGGGCCGCCCCCGAGCCGCGCGCCGCGGTCGTCTTCCTGCACGGCTTCGGCGAACACACCGGGGTCTACCACCGCTACGGGTTCGCACTCAACGCCGCGGGAATCGACCTGTGGGCGGTCGACCAGTTCGGCCACGGACTCAGCCCGGGCGACCGCGGCGATTTTGGTTCGATCGAGCACAGCTCCGACCTGGCCGACACTCTCACCGAACTGGTGGAAGGCGAGCGACCTGGCGTGCCGCTGATCGCACAGGGCCATTCGTTCGGTTCGGTCGTGACCCTGTTCCGGCTGCTGGATCAACCCGACCGCTACCGGGCCGGAGTCATCTCCGGCGCTCCCCTGGTGCCGATCCCCGAACTCCTCGACACCGACACGGCGTTCGACCTCGAGCCCGGTTGGCTCTCGGCGGACCCCTTCTACGTCGATTCGCTCGAGAACGACCCGCTGGCGTTCGTCGGCGCCGATGGGACGTCGCTCGCCCGGGAGCTCGACAGGGCCTGGGACCGGTTCGGCGGGGAGCTGCCGAAACTGTCGGTGCCGACGCTGGCGGTGCACGGCGTCAACGACTCGATCGCGCCGGTCGGGGCCGTCCGCGCCTATGCCGAGCAGATTGCGCCGCTGCGGCTCACCGAGTTCCCAGGGGGCCGGCACGACATTCTCAACGAGACGGTGCACCGTGAGGTGGCTCGGACAATCGTCGAATTCATCGAGACGGTGGGGCTAGGCTCTTCGTGATGATCAAGAAGGCAGTCCTCGCGACCGTCGCCATTTGTGGCGCGGCGGTGGCGTTCGCCGTCCCCGCCGCCGCACAGCCAGGGCGTCCTCCGTGTGACCTTGCGCTCACCTTCATCTGCAACATCATCCCGACGGCGCCCGACCTCGATCACAATGTCGACCTCTCGACACAGGTGCCGGTAGATCCGAACGCCCCGGACCCCGAATTGATGCCGCCGCTCGACCCGTGTTCGGCGGGCTGTATCTAGAGCATCATCGAGGTTGCATGGCCCGACCCCATGCGAGCGGGTTCAGGTTCCGAAACGGATCGTTCTCGCGCAGCTCCTGCAACTCGGCGAGCGTGGCTTGCAATGCGCTCTGTGCCTGCTCCTTGACCGTGGCGATCCACGTGTCGTTTCCGACGCGAGGTGGTCGCGAGGTATCGATTGGCGAGGCGAACCGCAGGTACATGCGCTGTGGTCGCGGTACCACGGTCGGACCCCAACCCCGCAGGATCGGGATACCGACTCCCGGAAGGCCGTGTAGACGCTCGCCGAGACCCCGGCTCCGTGTCTCCCAGGCCCCACCGCGTTCGACCAGGCTGGAAAAGACGTCGTCGCCGCCGACCAGCCCGACGGGCACGATCGGATAGTCGTGAGCGACCGCCAACCGGGCGAAGCCGCTGCGGCGGTCCCATTGCAGCACGTACTCCTCCCCCTTGAACTTGAGCATGTCCCGGCCGCCTCCGGGGAACACGAGGACGGTCTCACCCCGTCGCATCAATTCCGCGCACGTGTCGGGATGACCCGGGACCGCGCCTGCGGCCTCCAGCACATCGCGCACAACACCTTTCGTCTCCCCCAGCTGCCTGTTGGCGAGGCCGCGAACCCGGACACCGAGTTCGCGGTGGACGAAGTAGGGAATCAGCACGATCTCGGCAGACCCGGACAGTGTGTGATTGCCGACGAGGAGAAACCTCCCGTCGCGCGGCAGGTTCTCCAGTCCATCGACATAGATCCGGCAGAGATCGATGACAGGAGCCAACCCATCGGCGACCGCGAAGATCGTCTTCTTCAGGGCCCGTACCCGGGTGGGTTCATCAACGAGGCGGTCGACGTCGGCGCCGACTGAGCCGCTGTGTCGCACGGATTCCTTCTGCGTCGTCATGCCACCACTATAGCGACTGACTGACCAAATGGCGATAATGGTCAGTTCGTTCAATCATCTTCGCCATGCGAACCTGGTTCGCCGATATAGTCCGTTGGATGGCATCACCGTTCGACGAACTGCCGGAACAGAACTCCGGCACGGCGGCGCGAATCCTCACGGCGGCCAACGATCTCCTGCTCGGTCGCGGCGCGAGGGGGTTCAGCGTCGCCGATGTGGCCGCGCGAGCGCATGTCGGAAAAGGCACGGTGTATCTGTACTGGCCGACTAAAGAGGATCTGCTGATCGGGTTGGTCGGTCGAGCATTCCTGCGCGCCCTAGAGGATCTGATCGTGAAGTTCGAGGAGGAACCCGCTCTGGTTCGTCCTTCACGCTTCTGCCCGATGATGCTGCAGGTAGCGACCGGCCACCCGCTCATCGCCGCCTTACAGCGCCACGATGACGATCTCCTCGGCGTCCTTGCCGACCACCCCCGCTCTGTCGAGCTCAACGAAGCACTGGGGCCGAGTGCGGTACTGCGCGCGGCCCTGCCGCTCTGGCGTCAGCACGGGATGGCCCGGACCGACTGGGATACCGCGGATCAGGCGTTCGCTGTGCAGGCACTCGTCACCGGTGTCACACATTCGCTGGTCACCGATTTCGTCGGCGCCGACCAGCGATTGAAGATCTTGGGCTCCGCCGTCACGGCGTTACTCGGACCCGAGCGCCCCAGCCAGAAGGGACTCCGTGCCGCGGCGACGGGCATCGTCGCCTTCCTCCGCGACGGTCAGGCCGCCGCGCTGCGGGTCATCGAATCTCGTCGGTAGGCGCGTGTCAGAGCCAGGTGTCGTCGGTGGTGGCGGTGAGAAACGCCTCGAGATCGTCGCGCCAATGCGCCGGGGTGTTCTTGTCCGGCTCGATTCCGGTGTACTGCCCCTTGTAGAACAACAGCGGGCGCGGTTTCTTGTGCGGCACGTCCGACAGCGAGTGCACCGCGCCGAACACCACGAGGTGATCGCCGCCGTCGTGCACCGAATGCACCGTGCAGTCGACGTGCGCCAGCGTGTCCTTGATGACCGGTGATCCGAGTTTCGAAAGATGCCAGTCGATTTCGGCGAACTTGTCCGGCTCCTTCGAGCCGAAGCGCGCCGAGACGTCTTTCTGTTTCTCGTGCAGCACGTTGACGCAGAAGTGCCCGCTGGACTCGATGGCCTTCCAGGATCGCGACACTTTGGTCGGGCAGAACAGCACCAGCGGAGGATCCAGCGACAGCGCCGCGAACGATTGGCATGCGAACCCGACGGGCTTTCCGTCGTGCATGGTGGTGATCACGGTGATGCCCGTACAGAACTGCCCCAGCACATTTCGGAATGTGCGGGGATCGATAGGCTCACCCACTACTTGAAGCCGATGCTGAAGTCATGGCCCCACAGGCTGACGGCCGTGCTCTCCCTGGCGACCCAGTCGTCGTCGGTGACCTGCAGGCCTTCACAACCGAATTCGACGTCGAACCCGCCGGGTGTCTTCATGTAGAACGAAAGCATCTTGTCGTTGACGTGACGGCCCAGGGTGGCCGACATCGGGACCTTGCGGCGTAGCGCGCGGTCAAGGCACAGCCCGACGTCGTCGGCCTCGCCGACCTCGACCATCAAATGCACGATGCCGCTTGGTGTCTCACCGGGCATGAAGGCGAGGCTGTGGTGGCGAGGGTTGACACCGAGGAAGCGCAGCCACGCCGGCGGGCCATCGGCGGGCCTGCCGACGAGCTGCGGAGGCAGCTTCATCGAGTCGCGCAGGAAGAAGCCGAGCACGTCGCGATAGAAGTGCAGTGTCTCCGCGTCGTCGCGCGTGGTGAGCACCACGTGACCGAGACCCTGCTCCTCGGTGATGAACTTGTGGCCGTACGGGCTGACGACGCGGCGGTGTTCCAGCGCGACCCCGTGGAAGACCTCGAGTGTGTTGCCCGAGGGATCGTCGAACGTGATCATCTCGTCGACGCGGCGCTCGGCGAGCTCGGCGGCCGATGCCTCTTTGTAGGGCGTCCCCTGGATGTCGAGGCGATTGCGGATCTCCTGCAGCGCCGCGGCATTCGCGGTCTCCCAACCGGACTGCAGCAGGCGGTCATGCTCGCCGGGAACAATGACCAGCCGCGCCGGGAACTCGTCCATCCGCAGGTACAGTGCGCCCTCGGTCTGACCGGATCCCTCGACCATGCCGAGCACCTTCAGGCCGTACTCGCGCCACGCCCCGACGTCGGTTGATTCGATGCGTAGATAACCCAATGACTTGATGCTCATGAGCCACCCCCGAGAAAATCGATAGTCAGCTTGTTGAACTCGTCGAACTTTTCCACCTGCGCCCAGTGCCCGCACTGTCCGAAGACGTGTAACTGAACCTTCGGAATCTGCTTGAGCGCCACCAGCGCCCCGTCGAGCGGGTTCACCCGGTCCTCACGGCCCCAGATCAGCAGCACACGCTGGCGCAGCTTGTAGACCTCGCGCCACATCATGCCGAGCTCGAAGTCCGCACCCGCGAACGACTTACCCATCGCACGGGCGGCGGCCAGCGATTCGGGCCGGCTCGCGATCTCGAACCGCTCGTCGATCAGCTCGGGCGTGACGAGGTTCTGGTCGAAGACCATGATGCGCAGAAACTTTTCCATGTTCTCGCGCGTCGGCTCGGCGGTGAACTTGCCGAGCAGCCGCACGCCCTCGGTGGGATCCGGTGCGAACAGGTTCACCGACAAGCCGCCCGGGCCCATCAGCACCAGCCGCCCGGCGCGCCTGCCGTTGTCGAGCGCGAACCGCACCGCGGTCCCACCGCCGAGCGAATTGCCGACCAGGTCGGCGCTTTCGATCCCGAGATGGTCGAACAGGTTCAGCAACGCGGTCGCGCTGTAGCGGTTGTACTGCTCGTGCTCGGTGTGCTTGTCCGAGTGTCCATATCCCGGCTGATCGACAGCGAGCACGTGGAAGTGGCGGGCCAACACCGCGATGTTGCGACCGAAGTTCGACCAGCTCGACGCGCCCGGTCCCCCGCCGTGCAGCAGCACGACCGTCTTCTCGTTGCCGACACCCGCCTCGTGGTAGTGCAGGCGCATGTCATCACGAACCTGCGCAAAACGCGACGTCGACTCGAACGTGATCTCTTGCTGCTGAGCAGCTTCGGCAGCGAAGGAGGTCATCTGGCCTTCCCAGTTAAACCATCGTGTCCTGCGGTGGCAGGCCGAACTCGTTGTTCCCGAAGATCAGGTATGCCCGCTCCGGCTCGTTGGCGGCGTGCACGCGGCCGGCGTGCGCGTCGCGCCAGAAGCGCTGCACCGGCTGATCGGAGTTCAGCGCGGTCGCGCCGGAGGCCTCGAAGAGCAGGTCGATCGACGAGATGGCGCGGGCGGTGGCGCGGACCTGGTCGCGACGGGCCCGCGCCCGCAGCTCGAACGGAATCTCTTTGCCCGCCTTCAACAGTTCATGCTCGTCGCGAACATTGCCGATGAGCTGACGCCAACCGGCGTCGATATCGCTCGCCGCCTCGGCGATCCGGATCTTGGCGAATGGGTCGTCCTTGGACTTCTCGCCGGCGAACGCCGCGCGGACGCGCTTGCCCTGGTGTTCGACGTGGGCATCGTAGGCGCCGTAGGCCATTCCCATGATGGGCGCCGAGATCGTCGTGGGATGCATGGTGCCCCAAGGCATCTTGTACACCGGCGCGGTGTTGTTCTCCAGCCCACCGGCGGTGCGGTCGTTCATCGCCTTGTAGGACAGGAAGCGGTGCCGCGGGACGAACACGTCCTTGACCTTGAGGGTGTTGCTTCCGGTGCCCTTGAGCCCTACGACATGCCAGACGTCGTCGATCTCGTAGTCCGAACGCGGAATGAGGAAGCTGCCGAAGTCGACCGGCTTGCCGTCCTTGATCACCGGACCGCCGACGAACGTCCACGTGGCATGGTCGCAGCCCGAGGACCAGTGCCACGCGCCGTTGACGATGTAGCCGCCGTCGACCACCGTGCCCGCCCCCATCGGCGCGTACGACGAGGAGATCCGCACGGCCGGATCGTCGCCCCAGACCTCCTCCTGCGCCCGCTGGTCGAACAGGGCGAGGTGCCAGTTGTGGACGCCGATGATCGAGCTGACCCATCCGGTCGATCCGCAGGCGCTCGCGATGCGGCGGACGGCCTCGTAAAAGACCGTCGGATCGCACTGCAGGCCGCCCCACTGCTCGGGCTGCAGAAGCTTGAAGAACCCGGCCTCGTTGAGCTCAGCGACGGTCTCGTCGGGCAACCGCCGTAGTTCCTCGGCCGCCTGCGCCCGCTTTGCGATGAGCGGCAGCAGATCGTCGATGCCGGCTAGGACCGACTGCACGTCACGCTGTTCAATATTGTCGATGGATGTCACAGACCGTCGCCTTCCGGAGTATGGGCCTAGATGAAGATTAGAACACGTTACGATTTGTGTCGAGAAGGGCCTTGCTGCGGCGGCTGGACCTGGGGACATGCATTTCTGTAACCTGTTCTAGTTATTGGCCAGTAATATTTCGCGAGGAAGGGTGAACGGTGACGGACGAGCCGCTCGGAAGCCACGTGCTCGAGCTGGAGCTGACCGACGTCGTCGAGGAGACCACCGACGCGCGTTCGCTGGTTTTCAGGGTCCCGGACGGCCCCGACTCAGCAGATGTCCCGGCCGACCGGTTGCGCTACTCGCCGGGTCAATTCCTGACGCTGCGGGTGCCCAGCGAGCGCACCGGCTCGGTGGCGCGCTGCTACTCGCTGTGCAGTTCACCGTTCACCGACGACCCGCTGACCGTGACCGTCAAGCGCACCGCGGACGGATACGCGTCGAACTGGCTGTGTGACAACGCGCACGCCGGCATGAAGATGCACGTGCTGGCACCGTCGGGCACCTTCGTACCCAAGACCCTCGACACCGATTTCTTGCTCATGGGCGCCGGCAGCGGCATCACACCGATGATGTCGATCTGCAAGTCGGCCCTCGCCGAGGGCAGCGGCAAGGTCGTGCTCATCTATGCCAACGAGAACGAGAACTCGGTGATCTTCCACGCCGCGCTGCGCGACCTGTCGGCCAAGTACCCCGATCGGCTCACTGTCGTGCACTGGCTCGTCAGCGTGCAGGGATTGCCGAGCGCGGCGGCGTTGGCCGGCTTGGCCGAGCCGTATGCCGGACACGACGCGTACATCTGCGGCCCGGGTCCCTTCATGGTCGCGGCCGAAGAAGCGCTCAAGTCCCTCGGCGCGCAACGCATCCACATCGAGGTGTTCAAGTCACTGGATTCCGACCCGTTCTCCGCGGTGGTCATCGAGGAAGACGACAGCGATGAGGGGCCGGCCACCGCGGTCGTCACGCTCGACGGTGAGAAGCATGAGATCACGTGGCCGCGCAAGGCGAAGCTGCTCGACGTACTGCTTGACAAGGGCCTCGATGCGCCGTTCTCGTGTCGAGAGGGCCACTGCGGCGCGTGCGCGGTACTGAAGAAGAGCGGCGACGTCGAGATGGAAATCAATGACGTGCTCGAGCAGTCCGACCTCGACGAGGGTCTGATCCTGGGCTGCCAAGCGCTGCCGCGATCCGATTCGGTCGAAGTCACTTACGACGAGTAACCCGCAGGCTACGATGCGCGCACCGAAGGGAGCATCTCTGTGATGAAGCGGTTGGCCGGCGCGTTCGTGGCGATCTCGGCGACAGTGCTGACACTGGCGACCATCACACCGACAGCCGTGTCTTCGGCTGCGCTGGACACGGCGGACTCGTCGATTCCCGTCAACCCGGTGGACACGCTGCAGATGCGTGTGACGGCCAATTGCATTGCAGCCGAGGCGAGATGCTTGTTCGACACCGTCGCAAACCTGCGCACACCGAACGGTGTGGTCGGGTTTCCCGGTGATCTGTACGCCCGGCAGAACGTGACGCTGCGCACGATGGACCGCTCCGTCTACATCAATTCGAACGTCGCGACCCCGAACACCCGGATCTTCAAATCGTTGACCGACAACGAGATCTCGACGGTCTACTTCGGCGGCGGACCGCCGGACAGGGTGGCCCTGCACGGCGTCGCATGGCCCATCGACTCCTACACCGGCCGTCCGCGTACCGACGTTCCGCTGATCGTGTGCTCCTACATCCAGGTGGTGTACGCCGGTGTCAACCTGACGTCACCCAACGCCTGTGCGCAGGCCGCGTTCTCTTAGCAACCTAGCGGGGTAGGCCGAGCAGTCTTTCGCCCGCCATGGTGAGCAGAATCTGCTCGGTTCCGCCTGCGATCGTCAGGCAGCGGGTGTTCAAGAAGTCGAAGACGGTCTTGTTGTCGACGACGCCCGCGCCCTCGGACAGTTCCATCCTCAGTTCGGACAGCGCCTGCCGGTAGCGCACGCCGATGAGCTTGCGCACGCTGGCCTGCGGACCCGGATCTTGGCCCCCCACAGCGAGTTCCGCGATCTTCTGATCCAGCAGCGAGCCGACCTGGGCCGCCAGGATCAGCGAGCCGAGCTGGTGCTGTCCGGTCGAATCGAGATCGAGATCGGCGACCTGACGCAACAACTCCTCCATCGGGTTGCCCAGCGCGGTGCCATGTGCCATCGCCACCCGCTCGTTGGCCAGCGTCGTGCGCGCCAGCCGCCAGCCGTCGTTGACCGGGCCGACCACCATCTCGTCGGGCACGAAGACCTCGTCGAAGAACACTTCGTTGAACAGATTGTCGCCGGTGATCTCTCGCAGCGGACGGATGTCGATGCCCGCCGACTTCATGTCGACGAGGAAATAGGTGATGCCCTTGTGCTTGGGGGCGTCCGGATCGGTACGGGCCAGGCACACACCCCATGCCGCCTTGTGGGCCGCCGACGTCCACACCTTCTGTCCGGTGAGCTTCCAGCCCCCGTCGGCTCGTACTGCCTTGGTCCGCAGCGCTGCCAGATCGGACCCAGCGCCGGGCTCACTGAACAGCTGGCACCACAGGAACTCGCCGCGCAGCGTGGCGGGGACGAACTGCTCGATCTGCTCGGGAGAGCCGTGCTCGAGAATCGTGGGCACCGCCCACCATCCGATCACCAGATCCGGGCGAACCACCTCGGCCTTGGCCAGCTCCTGATCGATCAGCAACTGTTCGGCCGGGCCGGCCTCGCGGCCGTGCGGACGCGGCCAGTGCGGCGCCAGCAGTCCGGAATCGGCCAACGCAACCTGCCGCTTCTCCGCGGGCTGCGCGGCGACTTCGGCTACCGCAGAAGCGATTTCGGGGCGCAGATGCTCCACCGATTCGAGGTCGATCTTCAGATCGCGGCGCACACCCTGCTGAGTGAGTGTCGCGACACGGCGCAGCCACTTGTCTGCGCCACCGAGGAAATGCGCGATGCCGTACGCGCGCCGCAGATACAGATGCGCGTCGTGCTCCCACGTGATCCCGATGCCGCCGAGCACCTGAATGCAGTCCTTGGCGTTGGCTTTCGCGGCGTCGATTCCGGCGGCCGCAGCCACTGCGACGGCGATGGAGAGCTGCTGCTCGTCATCCTCGGCCACCGCCCTGGCCGCGTCCGCCGCGGCCACCGAAGCCTGCTCGGAGCGCAGCAGCATCTCGGCACACATGTGCTTGATGGCCTGGAAACTGCCGATCGGCTTGCCGAACTGCTCGCGCACCTTCGCGTACTCCGTCGCGGTCTGCAGTGCCCAGCGCGCCAGCCCCGCGGCCTCGGCGGCCAGCACCGTGGCAGCCAGATCGGCGAAACGTTGCGGCGACGTCGACAGCTTTACCGCAGGTGCGGCGTCCAGCACGACACGCGCCAGCGGCCGCGAGAAGTCGGTCGGGGTCAGCGGTTCGACGGTGACCCCGTCGGCAGATGCGTCGATCAGCACAACGGAGTCCGCAGCGGGCAGCACCAAAATCCCGGCCGGATCGGCTCCGAGCACGTAATCGGCGGTACCGGATGCGTGCGCGCCGTCGAATTCGATGTTGGCCGTCAGCGTGGCACCCGCAACGCGCTCACCGGCTATCAGCAACTCCAGGATGTCGGCCTGCTCGACCAGCAAAGTGGCCAGTGCCGTAGTCGCGACCGGACCGGGGACCAGGGCTGCGGCGGCCTCGTCGACCATCGCACACAGATCCTCGACGGTGCCGTCGGCGCCGCCTTTCTCCTCGGACAGCGCGACACCGAAGAGGCCGAGTTGGGCCAGTCCGTCGTAGGCTGAACGCCACGCGTCCGGCTGGCCCGCCTCGACCTTCCTGGCCGCCTCGGAGGGGCCTGAAGCAGCTGCCCAGCTACGGACCAGTTCGCGCGCGGCAAACTGCTCGTCGGTCATTGTGGCTGACACCGTCTGCTCCTAGCGTTTGGGTGAGAAGTCCATGCTTCCCACTAGAACGTGTTCTAATAGTGCCAGCGATCGACCGTCAAGTCGACCGCCATAGCAGCAGGACACGTCGGTGCCGCGGCGTTTCTGAAGTGAAATAATTGTAGTTCGGCATGCGTATCGTTTTCGGCGATACCCGTGCGGAGAAGGAGTAGTCGAACAGATGTCCGGCCTGTCACAGCCAAACCAGGGATCGGGGTCGGATTCGCGACCGCCCCAGGTGATGACCGTGGCGGTGTTGGCCGAGTCCGAACTGGGATCCGAAGCCCAGCGGGAGCGCCGCAAGCGAATCCTGGACGCCACCCTGGCCATCGCCTCCAAGGGTGGTTACGAGGCGGTCCAGATGCGCGCGGTCGCGGAACGGGCGGATGTGGCGGTAGGCACGCTGTATCGCTACTTCCCTTCGAAGGTGCACCTGCTCGTCTCGGCGCTGGGCCGGGAATTCGAGCGCATCGACGCCAAGACCGACCGTGCCACCATCGTCGGAGGCACCCCCTACCAGCGACTGAACGTCATGGTCGGCAAGCTCAACCGCTCGATGCAGCGCAATCCGCTGTTGACCGAGGCGATGACACGGGCATTCGTATTCGCCGACGCCTCGGCGGCGGGTGAGGTCGACCACGTCGGCAAGCTGATGGACTCGATGTTCGCCCGCGCCATGAGCGACGGCGAGCCGACCGAGGACCAGTACCACATCGCGCGCGTCATCTCTGACGTCTGGCTTTCGAACCTGCTGGCCTGGCTGACGCGGCGGGCGTCGGCGACCGATGTCGCCAAGCGTCTGGATCTCGCCGTGCGGCTTCTGATCGGCGACGGCGAGCACCCTAAGATCTAGGCGTGCTCCCGGTCGAACTGCAGCGCGCGCTCGATACGGTTTGCCGGGTTCCCCGGTTACTGGTCACCTGTGATTTCGACGGCACCCTCGCACCCATCGTCAGCAACCCGGCCGACGCTCGGATGCTGCCCGATGCGGCCACCGCGTTGACCGCGCTCGCCGAACTGCCCGACACCGACGTGGCCCTGATATCCGGACGGGCGCTCGGCGTGCTGCGATCGTTGTCGAGGATGCCGGCATCCGTTCATCTGGTCGGCAGCCACGGGGCCGAGTTCGACACCGGGTTCGCCCACGACATCGACGAGGCTCTGCTGACGCGAATCATTGCCGAGCTGAACGAGATTGCAGCGGACAAGCCAGGCGTGACTGTGGAGACCAAGCCGGCATCGGTCGCCCTGCACGTCCGCAATGCCAGTCCGGCCGACGGAGAGGCGGCGTTGGAGCAGGCCCGCCTGGCCTCGGAGAGCTGGGACGCGCACGCCACCGCGGGCAAGGCGGTGCTGGAGTTCGCCGTGATCCAGACCGACAAGGGCGAGGCGGTCGACATACTGCGCGACCAGAACTCCTCCACAGCGGTGGTCTTTCTCGGGGACGATGTCACCGACGAGAAGGCGTTCGCGCGGATGCGAGACGGCGACATCGGCGTCAAGGTCGGACCCGGTGACACAGCAGCGGGCTTTCGCATCGGATCGCCTGACGATGTCGCAGAAGCATTGGCGTACCTGCTGAATGCACGTGCTCACCGCTGACGAGCTGAAAGCCCGCACGGCACGAGCGGTTTCGGCCGCGACCGCGGCGGGTCGCGGCCTCGGACTGGAGGTCTCCCAGCCGCGTGTCCTCTATGACGCTTTTTCCGTGATCGTTCATCTTGCTCCGGTACCCGTCGTCGTCCGAGTGCCCACGGTGCTGCCACCGTCCTATTCGGCGACCCCGGAAACCCAGACCGCGCAGCAGCGTCGCGAACTCGCCGTGACGGGTTGGCTGGCCGACCGCGGCCATCCGGTGGTGCCCCCGAGTCCTTTGGTGCCGCGTGAACCCGTTCGGCGCGACGGCTTCTCGATGACCTTCTGGCAGTTGATCGACGAAGTCCCCGACGCGAGCACGAACATCATGCGCCGCATCGAGCAGACCGCACACCTGCACGCCGCATTGCGCTGCTACGACGGCGATCTCGACTTCTGGGCACCGTTCGCAACCTATATCCCCGACGGGCTGGCCGCATTGGAGCGCATGCCCGAGCTGCTGTCCGCCGCCGATCTTGAACGGGCGCAACGGGAATGGGCCGTGATCGCGCCGGTGCTGACGTCACCACACGCATTCGAACAGACTTTTCCCGGGGTCGGCATTCAGCCCATTCACGGTGACGCGCCCCACTACAACATGATCAGCACACAAGACGGGGACCTGTGGTCGGACTTCGAACTCGTCACCCTTGGTGCGATCGAATCAGACCTCGCGATGGTGGGACCCGAAGGAATTTCGGCCTACAACGCGGCCGCCACGGCCGCGGGCCTTCGTCCTGTCGACGAACGGGTGTTGCGGGTCACCGAGGCGGCAGGCCGCCTGGCGGCAGCTGCGGCGCTGGCGATGGTGCCGCAATTGCCGATGCTGGCCGATGGTTTGACGCCGACACTCGACGAGTGGCGCGTCAGCCCGCCGATCACCGAGGTCTAGGCGGGCGGACCCGACGTGCGGCCGCGCACCACCTGGGTCTCGAGCACCTCGATCACCGGCAAGCCGGAGCGCGGCGGGTTGTGCAGCAGCCGGCCCGCGCGTCTGCCCTTTTCCATGCTCGGCTGAACCACCGTCGTCAGGCCGCGCCGCAACGCCTCGGGTACGCCGTCGAAGCCGGTCACCGTCATCTGACCGGGAACGTAGACACCCTTCGCCCGCAAGTGATCCATCGCCGACAGCGCCAGCACGTCGGCCGTGCACATCAGAGCGGTGATGCGTGGGTTCTCGTGGAGTGCCACCTCGGCGGCCGCCCCACCGGACGTCGGCAGGTGTTCATAGCTCTCGACCACGGTCAGCGACGCCGGGTCGAGGCCCGCGGCGGTCATCGCGTCGTATACGCCGTGAATGCGCTCGCGCTGGACGTGGAAATGCGGAGTCTGGACTCGGTCGGGGTCCGCCAATGCCGCCTCCGGTCCCCCATGCGGCCAGTCGCGTCCCAGTCGCATCGTCAGCAGGCCGATCTCCCGGTGGCCAAGGCCCACAACATGTTCGGCGAGTTGGCGCATGCCTTCGCGGTCGTCGATACACACCCGCGAGGTGCCAGGCGCATCCTTAGGCTGGTCGACGACGACGATCGGGAGGTGCCGCTGCTGCACCACCGATAGATAGGGATCGTCGTCGGAAGCCGAGTACACCACGAACCCGTCCACCCCAGCCGCCAGGACGGCGGCCGAACCGTCGTCGAGGCTGCGCTTCGGACCGATCGCCACGAGCAGCAGTCCCTGCCCGGCCTCTTCGCACGACTCCGCGAGGCCGGCGACGAAGTCGAGCGCGGCGGGATCGCTGAACGAGTAGTTGAGGGGTTCGGTGATCATCAACCCGACCGCCCCTGCCTTGCGAGTGCGCAACGACCGGGCCACCGGGTCCGGTCCCGGGTAGCCCAGCTGCTTAGCGGTGGCCAGTACGCGGTCACGCAGATCGGCCGACAGCTGATCCGGCCGGTTGTAGGCGTTGGAGATGGTGGTCCGCGAGACCTTCAGCTCGGCGGCCAACGAGGCCAGAGTCGCCCGGCGCCGGGGCGCTGGACTCCTGGACATGATGTGACGTTAGCCGATGAATTTGCGTTACCCGGGATGCCGTGGGCTAGAGTTATTGGAAACGGTTTTCATTTCTGTTCAGAGGCTTACGGGAGATGCCATGCGTGCCAGCTTTGCGGCGATGACGGCGGTGGTGGTTGCGATCGGCGCCGCCGGATGCAGTCAGCGGGAATCGGTGCAATCCGATGCCGGCACCGCGTCCGTCGTGGCGTCCACCGATGTCTGGGGCAGCGTGGCCAGCGCTGTCACCGGCGACCATGCTTCCGTGACGTCGATCGTGAACGGGACCGTCGCCGATCCGCACTCGTTCGAGGCCAGCCCCGCCGACACCGCGACGCTCACCGACGCCTCGCTGGTCGTCTTCAACGGCGGCGACTACGACCACTGGGTCGAGCACGTGCTGGAAGAACATCCGGACGTGCCGAGCGTCAGCGGATATTCGGCCTACGCACTGCTACCACCCTCGTCGCAGCCTCCGAACGAGCACGTCTTCTACGACCCGGCCACCGCCAAGGCCGTCGCCGCGCAGATCGCCGAACGACTGTCGACGATCGACTCCGCCAACGCCGACGCCTACCGCGCCAACGCCGCGACGTTCGGCGCCAAGGCCGACGAGATCCTGACGCTCGAGCGCGCAATCGGCCAGGAGCATCCGGGGGCCTCCGTCGTCGCGACCGAGCCCGTCGCACACTACCTGCTGGTCAATGCCGGTATCACCGACAAGACTCCAGAGGGCTTCGCCAACGCGATCGAGGAGGACACCGACCCGTCCCCCGCGGACCTGGCCGCGATGCTCGACATGATCAACGCTCGGCAGGTGTCCGCGTTGCTGTACAACCCGCAGACCGAGACCGCGGTCACCAAGCAGCTTGCCGACGCTGCCAACCGCGCCTCGATACCCGTCGTGAACGTGACGGAGACCCTGCCCGATGGCACCGACTACCTGACCTGGCAGCGCCAAACCGCCGAACAGCTGGCGAGCCAGTTGGATAAGGCGCCACAGGCGAACAGATAATCAATCTGTGCCTGCTGACGTCGTCGCCGAACTGACCGGCGCCCGGCTGGCGTTCGCCGAACGCGTGCTGTGGGACCAACTCGATCTCGCCGTGCGCGCTGGTGAATTCATCGCGGTGCTCGGCCCGAACGGTACCGGCAAGACTTCCCTGCTCAAGGTGCTGCTCGGCCAACTGCAACTCACCGCGGGCAAGGTCACGATCTGCGGGAAGCCGGTCGAAAAGGGCAGCAGGCGAATCGGTTACGTGCCCCAGCACCGCGCGATCGACAGCGGGCTGTCGCTGCGGGCGTGTGATCTCGTCGGTTTGGGGTTCGACGGTCACCGCTGGGGTCTGGCGACCGACCGTTCGGCCAAGCGCACAGCCGTGCAGCGGGCGCTGAACCAGGTCAACGGCAAGACACTCGCGAATATGCCGGTCGGTGTGATGTCGGGCGGCGAGCTCCAGCGGGTGCGGATCGCCCAGGCGCTGACCACGGATCCGGTGCTGCTGCTGTGCGACGAGCCACTGCTCAACCTGGATCCGGCCAACGCACGGCTGGTGTCGACGCTGATCGATGCGCGCCGGCGCGACGCGAACACCGCCGTACTTTTCGTCACCCATGAGGTCAATCCCGTTCTGCCATACATAGACCGGGTGTTGTATTTGGTCGACGGCCGATTCCGGATCGGCACCGTCGAAGAGGTGATGACCTCGGCGACCCTTTCCGAGTTGTATCGCGCCGACATCCAGGTGGTGAAGGTCGGCAGCCGCTACGTCGTGGTCGGCGAGCACGACCACTCGGCACACGCGAGCGGCCACGACCATGAGTGAACGGCTCACCGACCTGCTGGCGCACCTGTTCTCGTTCGACATCACCCTCGACCTCTTGCGCCGCGACTTCGTCCAGCAGGCCCTGCTCGCGGCCGCACTGCTCGCCCTGGTGTCCGGGTTGATCGGACCGTTCATCGTGATGCGGCAGATGTCGTTCGCGGTGCACGGATCCAGCGAATTGTCCCTCACCGGAGCGGCTTTCGCACTGCTCGCCGGTTTCAACGTCGGTATCGGCGCACTGGTCGGATGCGCACTGGCCGCAGTTTTGTTCGGGGTGCTGGGCCAGCGTGCACGTGAACGGGATTCGGCGATCGGTGTGGTGCTGGCGTTCGGGCTCGGCCTTGCAGTGCTGTTCATCCATCTCTATCCCGGTCGCAGCGGGACGAGCTTCGCGCTGCTGACCGGGCAGATCGTCGGCGTCGGCTACTCCGGGCTGGCGTTATTGACCGTCGTGTCGGTGGTCGTCATCGTCGTGCTTGCGGTGTCCTACCGTCCCCTGTTGTTCGCCACCGTCGACCCTGAGGTGGCGGCGGGACGCGGAGTTCCGGTGCGCGCGTTGGGCATTGTCTTCGCCGCGCTGGTCGGGGTCACGGCCGCACAGGGCGTGCAGATCGTCGGGGCGTTGCTGGTGATGTCACTGCTGATCACCCCCGCTGCGGCCGCAGTTCGGGTGTTCTCGTCACCCGGGGCGGCAGTCGCGGCATCGGTGATCTTCGCCGAGGTGTCCGCCGTCGGGGGCATCCTGCTGTCCCTGGCGCCTGGGGTACCGGTTTCGGTGTTCGTCACGACGATCTCGTTCGCGATCTTTTTGGTGTGCTGGCTGATCGGTCGTCGCGGCCGTGCCCGCAGTTAGTCCCGTTCCACCGGACGTGTTGATTCCGAAGACCATTCAGACCATGAGCCCGGATACAGCGCGGCGCCGACTCCGGCCGCGGCGAGCGCAGCGACCACGACCGACGCCGTGACACCCGATCCGCAGTACACGCCCACGGCGCCGCTGGACTCCGGGACATCGGCGACGAAACGCCCGTCGCGGTCCAGCAGGCTCGTGCTCGGGACATTGCGGGCGCCGGGAATGTGGCCCGCGACCGGATCGACGGGTTCGACCTCGCCGCGGAAGCGTTCCGGCGCGCGAGCGTCCAGCAGGGTCAGGTCGGCGGCGGTCACCTGCTCGGCGGTGAGTGTCGGCAACGCACCCGCGTACAGGTCGTGGTGTGACACCGTCACATCACCGGGTTGCGTGCTCGCCGGACCAGTTTCGAGCGGACCGGACCAGGCGGCCAGTCCGCCGTCGAGTATGCGCACATCGGCGATGCCCGCCGCGGTCAGCACCCACCAGGCGCGCGCCGACCCGGCCCGGTTCCAGTCGTCGTACACGACGACCGGCGAACCGTCGCGTACACCCCACCGCCTGGCGGCCGCCTCCAGGTCTCGCCCCGACGGCAGCGGGTGGCGGCCACGCCCGGTGACGGTGTGGTCGGACAACTCGTCCTCCAGCGAGACGTACACCGCGCCCGGGATGTGCCCTCGCTCGAATGCCGCGCGTCCGTCGGGCTCGCTGAGCTGCCAGCGCACGTCCAGGATCGTCGGCCGCTCGCCGGCATCCAGCCGCCGCTTCAGTTCCGCCGCGCTGATCAGTACGAGCTCACGGGTCACCCCGTCGATGGTGCCACCTAAGCTCACGAGCGTGACCGAGCACGCATTCAGTCCCGCTGAGCGAAGCGCGATCTACCGGGTGATCGCCGCACGCCGCGATATGCGCCGCTTCGTCCCCGGATCCGAGATCCCCGAGGACGTCCTGGTTCGATTGCTGCAGGCCGCGCATGCCGCGCCCAGCGTCGGGCTGATGCAGCCGTGGCGATTCATCCGGATCACCGACCTCGCGTTGCGCCGCGACATCCACGCCGTCGTCGACGACGAACGTCAGCGCACGGCCGAGGCGCTCGGGCCGCGCAACGCCGAGTTCCTGGCCCTGAAGGTCGAAGGCATTCTGGACTGTGCCGAGCTCTTGGTCGTCGCGCTCGGCGACGGGAGGCAGGACCACGTGTTCGGCAGGCGCACGCTGCCACAGATGGATCTTGCGTCGGTGTCGTGCGCCATCGAGAACCTGTGGCTGGCCGCACGTGCCGAAGGTCTCGGCATGGGGTGGGTGTCGATATTCGACCCGCGCCGGCTCGGGGAGTTGCTCGGTGTGCCGGAGGACGCCGAGGCCGTCGCGGTGCTGTGTCTTGGTCCGGTGCCGGAGTTTCCCGACCGCCCGCAACTCGAGATCGACGATTGGGCGGTCGGACGACCGCTGAGCGAGTTCGTCGCCGAGAACCGATGGGCCGCGCCCGCGCCGATCGTAGGCTGGTCGACGTGACCGTCGATCTCAACGCCGACCTCGGTGAGAGCTTCGGAGTGTGGAAACTCGGCGACGACGACGCGATGCTCGATGTCGTCACGAGCGCCAACGTCGCATGCGGCTTCCACGCCGGCGACTCTGCACTGTTGCTGCGGACGTGCCGGGCGGCAGCCGAACGCGATGTGCGCATCGGCGCGCAGGTCAGCTATCTCGATCTCGCCGGATTCGGCAGACGCTTCATCGACGCCGATCCAGAAGACCTCAAGGCGGACGTGATCTACCAGATCGGCGCGCTACAGGCGATCGCTCAAGTCGCCGGGTCGACGGTAAGTTACGTCAAACCCCATGGCGCGCTGTACAACACGATCGTCACCAATCATGATCAGGCACGTGCGGTCGCCGAAGCGGTGCATGCGGTCGACCCCGCACTGCCCGTCCTCGGCCTATCGGGATCGGTGTTCTTCGCCGAGGCGCAGGAGCTCGGCCTGCGGACCGTGCCCGAGGCGTTTGCCGACCGTGCGTACCGATCCGACGGGCAGCTGGTGTCGCGGCGGCTGCACAACGCGGTACTTCATGACGTCGAGGAGATCGCAGACCGGGTGTCGTCGATGGTGACGGCGGGTCGAGTTGCCGCAGTAGACGGCTCCACGATTCCGATCACGGTCGAATCTGTTTGTGTGCACGGAGATTCACCGGGGGCGGTGCAGATCGCCCATGCAGTCAGGGCACGGCTGCATTCCGACGGAGTCGAGATCAAGGCCTTCACCTGAACACCGCCCTGACCGAACCGCGCCGGCGGATCGGGTCCATGCACGTGCTGGTCGTCGGCATGGTCGCATTGGCCGTTTTCGGCACTGCGCTGAGGGGATTCGTCGTTGGCTCGGCGGAACTTTCGACCGCCGCAACGGTTTTCAGCGGGATCTTCGTGCAGGCCATTCCGTTCCTGGCCCTCGGAATCGTGATCAGTGGACTTGTCGCGGCGTTCGTGACGCCCGAACGGCTGACTCGCTGGTTGCCACGCAGACCCGCCGCGGCGATCCTCGCTGCGGGTGTCGGCGGTGCCGCACTGCCCGGCTGCGAGTGCGGTTCGGTTCCAGTTGCGCGACGCCTGTTCGGTGACGGGGCAGTGGGCGCCGCCGCCTTGACCTTCATGCTCGCCGCCCCAGCCATCAACCCCGTCGTGCTGGTCGCCACGGCTGTCGCATTCCCCGGCCAGCCGCAAATGGTGGCGGCGCGGTGTATCGCGTCGTTGGTGACTGCGCTGATCATGGGAGCCGTGTGGGCGCGGTTCGGCCGAACCGAGTGGATAACCCGGCGCCTGCCGCAACCGCGCGACGGCGAGGGGTCGCGCTGGACGGTGTTCACCGAGGCCGCCCGGCACGACTTCCTGCAAGCGGCCTCGTATCTGGTGATCGGCGCTGCCGCTGCAGCGGCGCTTCGGGTGGTCGTGCCGCCGTGGATGTACGAGAAGCTCGCAGGGCAGATCGTGCTCGGCATCTTGACCATGGCGCTGCTCGCCGTGGTCTTGTCGCTGTGTTCAGAGGCGGACGCGTTCGTCGCCGCCAGCTTGACGATGCTCCCACTGCTGCCGCGCCTGGTGTTTCTCGTCGTCGGTCCGGCCGTCGATCTCAAGCTGTTCGCGATGCAGGCCGGGATGTTCGGTCGCGCTTTCGCTTTGCGGTTCGCGCCGACGACGTTCGTGGTGGCCACACTGGTCGCCTCGGGTGTCGGACTGCTGCTGGTGGGTACGCAATGAGTCGCGAGACCGAGAACGTTCTTCTGTTGCTCGTCGGCATGGCCACGGGAATCATCACCATCACCGGGACCTACACCAGGTACGTCAAGCCTTCGCTGCTGCCGTGGCTGGCGGTGTCGGCGATCCTGCTGATAGTGCTCGCATTGATCTCGATCGTGCGCGACATCCGCCGTGGAGCGGCCGACGCGCCTCACGACGACGGCCATGCGCACCGCGCGTCGGCAGCCTGGCTGCTGGTCGTTCCCATCGCGGTGATCGGTTTCATCGTTCCGCCTGCCATCGCCCCCGAAGCCGCCACCCCGTCGGTGACCGAGGTGTCCTCTGAAGTGCAGCGACGGCCGTTCCCCGCGTTGCCCGCCGAACGTGCACCGGCCATCTCGCTGCCGGAGCTTCTGGTGCGGATAGCGCGGGATTCGGCGAACACCCTTGACGGCAGGCTGATCACGGTAACTGGATTCACGTTCAAGGAGGACGGTCGCACGGATCTGGCGCGCGTGGTGATCATCTGCTGCGCCGCCGATGCCTCGCTGGCGCGGATCCGCGTCAGCGGTCCGGCCGCGCAACAGATCGCCGCCTATCCAGAGAACACCTGGTTGCGGGTCGAGGCTGAAGTCCCATCCGGACAGACCTTTTCACGCAATGGCCCGATCGCCGTCATGGAGGTCTTCTCCGCCACCCGTATCGAACCGCCCGCGAATCTGTACGAGTATTGATTCACAGGCTGAGTCGGCGATAACGCTGCAGGCGGCGAATCGCGCCTGCCGATGCGTTTCCCTCGCATGGGGCGAGGACGGCATCCAGAAGGGCACGCACGTCTTCGGTGTCGAGATCCATTCCGATGGCAACGAGGCTGTTCGGCGTCGCCGACGCGGGAGCGGTGGAGACATGTATGGACGGACCAACCAGATGGACGACATAGGGCCGCACTGCGGAGCGATATCGCACGGCGATCGCGCCCTTGACCCGATAGACCCCAGGCGGCGGATCCTCCAGCAGGTCGAGTAACTTGCCCGGGTCGATACACCCCGAGCTGGTCACCGTGACCGCGTCGGCGTGGGCGTGGTCATCGTCGGCATGGGCATGCGTCTCTTCCGCGGATTCGAAGAGGAGTTCCCTGAACGAGAGCTGGCCCAGCTCGTCATCCGTTCGGGGTAGGTCATACAGCAGCGCGGGATCGATTCGCGCGCCGACCGTCCCGACCACGGGGGCGAGTGGGTTGCGCTCGCGAACACGCTGCTCGATTCGTTCGAGCAGCGGTTGCCGGTCGTCCTCGGGCAGTTGGTCCATCTTGTTGACGACGATCAAGGACGCGGCGCCGTAGCGAGCCGGCGGAGTTCTGTCGCGATCGACGACGTCGAAGTGGGTGGTGGCGTCGATGACGTCGACTATGCCGCCTGGCCGCACGCCGTCAACGCCGCTGAAGCGGATCAGCTGCGCCACGGCGACCGGGTCGGCCAGGCCGCTGGTCTCGACGATGATGGCGTCGAGGTCGAGCCGCGGGTCGGTGAGCTTGGTCAGCGCGTCGTCGAGCCCACCGTTGTCCGGCAGGCAACACACACAACCACCGGTGATCGAACTGGGTTCGTCGATCTGGCCGGCGACCAGCCCGGCGTCGACGTTGAGCGCGCCAAAGTCGTTGACGATCACGCCAAGTCGCGCTCTCGGGGTTCGCAGGACATGGTTCAGCAGACTCGTCTTACCTGCGCCCAGATAACCAGTCAACGCGATGACTGGAACGGTTCTCACGCGCGGAGATTACCGCAGGGTGGCGTACGGCAGCAGCGCCATCTCTCGAGCGTTCTTGATCGCTATGGCGACCTGCCGCTGCTGCTGCACCGACAACCCCGTCACACGGCGCGACCGGATCTTGCCGCGTTCGGAGATGAATGTGCGGAGCAGCTGCACGTCCTTGTAGTCGACGTGGGTGATGCCGGCAGCCTTCAGCGGATTTGTCTTATGCCGCTTGGGTTCAGGTGCAGGAGATCGGCGGACCTGCCTCTTCTTGGCCATCAACGCTCCTCACGGAAGTCGACGTGGCGCCGTACCACCGGGTCGTACTTGCGCAGCACGATCCGGTCGGGGTCGTTTCGACGGTTCTTGCGTGTGACGTAGGTATAGCCCGTGCCCGCGGTGGACTTCAGTTTGACGATGGGCCGGATATCGTTGCGCGCCATCAGATTTTCGTCCCTTCACGACGCAGCCGGGCGACGACGGCCTCGATGCCGTCACGGTCGATGACCTTGATTCCCTTGGCGCTCACCCGCAGCGTGACGCGACGGCGCTCCGAGGCCAGGTAGTAGGTCTTGGACTGGATGTTCGGGTTCCACCGCCGACGGGTGCGACGGTGCGAATGCGATACGGAATTGCCGAAGCTCGGCGATCGGCCGGTGACCTGACAGTGCGCGGACACGGCCCTCCCTTCGTTGCGCTAATGTAAATGATAATCGTTTTCAATAGTACAGGAGGTACGCATGCGAACGCCGGTGGTCCTGATCTGCGGTCAGGGCGATACCGATGGCGTCGTCGACGTCGTGGCCAGACAACCTGGCACCGTCGTCGTCGAGCACAGGTTCGACGGTCAGGTGGTGCTACGGCGCGTCGGCGTGGCCGGCGATACGACGGAGTGGCCGCTCGAGCTGAGGAAGGGCTGCGTCACCTGCACCGTGCGCAACGACCTGCTGATCCTGCTCAGACGGCTGCACCGTCGCAGCGACATCGACCGCATCGTCGTGCGCTTGATGCCGTGGCTGGAACCCGAACCCGTCTGCTGGGCGATCAACAACGTCCGGGTGCGCGTGGGGCCCGGCTACCTCGACGGGCCTGCCGCCTGCGACGTCCGTATCGACGCGGTGGTGACGTGCATCGACTCCGCGAACTGGCTCAGCCAATCGCTCGGTGACGACGATCTCGCCGACGGGCGCACCGTCGCGCAGGTGGTGGTGGCCCAGGCCGAGTTCGCGGATGCACTCGTGCTCACCGAACCCGACACCCGCACGCTGGCGGTGCTGCGCAGGCTGGCTCCGCTGGCACGGCTCACGGTCGGAGCCGGCCGGGCCGAGACCGCGCTGGCCAATCTCGAACCCGACAGCCGCCGCGGTCGCAGCGACAATCCGCATGATCCCCTACTGGCCGGTGAGCCGTCGCTGTCCGGCGACGGCGACGTCGGGCTCATCCTGTTCTCCGCGCGACGGCCGTTCCATCCCGAACGCCTGCACGATGCGTTGGATCTGCTGTTGGACGGTGTGGTGCGGACCCGGGGCAGGCTGTGGCTGGCGAACCGGTTCGACGACGCGATGTGGATCGAATCCGCCGGCTGTGGGCTGCGGACCGAGCACGCCGGAAAGTGGCTGGCCGCAATGACTTCCAACCAGTTGGCGTACGCGGACCCGCAACGGTGCGCGCTAGCGTCGGCCGACTGGCACGACACCGTCGGTGATCGTCACGTGGCGTTGACGGTGCTCGTCTGCGGCGCCCAACCCGAGGCCATCGCCGACGGACTTCAGGCCGCGCTGCTGACCGACGAGGAAATGGCGCGGCCGCACGAATGGCGCGCGTACGCCGACCCGTTCGGCGATTGGCACCACGACCCATGCGAGGACAGGGCCGAACACGCGGGCGACGTCATCATCGCGAAGCACGAAGGAGAAGAACGGTGAAACCCGATATCCATCGCGACTACCACCCCGTGGTGTTCCAGGATGCGACCACCGGTGACGCATTCCTGACGCGATCGACGTTGACGAGCGAGCGCACCGTCGAATGGGAGGACGGCCGCACCTATCCGCTTGTCGTCGTCGACATCAGCGCCTCGTCGCATCCGTTCTGGACAGGCTCGCGCCGCCACATCGACACCGCCGGGCAGGTCGAGAAGTTCCGCAGGCGCTACGGGGACCGCACATAAGGTTGGCGCTATGCGCCTCAAGCTCGGCAGGCCGGACCTGGCCGACTACGCCGGTTACTTCGACGAGCCCGCTGCGACCGAGGGTGCGCCGCTGACCGTCACCTGGGCCGGCGTCACCACGCTGCTCGTCGACGACGGTGAGTCCGCGGTGATGACCGACGGCTTCTTCTCCCGGCCGAGCCTGGCTGAGGTCGGGCTGCGGTCGTTGTCGCCGTCGACGCCGCGGATCGACGGCTCGTTGGCGCGAATGGGGGTGCAGCGCCTTGAGGCAGTGTTGCCGGTGCACACCCATTTCGACCACGCGATGGACAGCGCCGTGGTCGCCCAGCGCACCGGCGCGAAGGTGGTCGGCGGAACGTCGGCGCGACAGGTCGGCCTCGGTCACGGGTTGCCCGACGATCGCCTCGTCGTGGCGACACCGGGCAAAGCCATAACCCTTGGGGCGTATGACGTCACGCTGATCGAGTCCGAACACTGCCCACCCGACCGCTTTCCCGGCGTCATCACCGAACCCGTCGCGCCACCGGTGCGCGCGTCGGCATACAAGTGCGGTGAAGCATGGTCGACGGTCGTGCATCACCGGCCGTCGGACCGGCGGTTGCTGATCGTCGGCAGCGCCGGTTTCCTGCCCGGCGCGCTGGCCACACAGCGGGCCGACGTCGTGTACCTCGGCGTCGGGCAGCTCGGTGTGCAGCCCGAGCAGTACCTGCTCGACTACTGGGCAGAAGCTGTGCGCGCGGTGGGTGCGCGCCGCGTCGTCCTGATCCATTGGGACGACTTCTTCCGCCCGCTGCACAAGCCGCTGCGCGCGCTGCCCTACGCGGGTGACGATCTGGACGTCACGATGCAGGTGCTGTCCCGGCTGGCGCGCGAGGACGGTGTCGCGCTGCATCTGCCTACGCTCTGGCAGCGCGCAGACCCGTGGGGTTGAGCCTGGCGCTCGTCGCGCTGGTCGTCGTACTGCTGTTCGCCATAGTGCGCCCGCACGGCTGGCCCGAGGCCATCGTCGCGGTACCGGCGGCCGCCACGCTGATCGTCGCCGGCGTCATCTCGGTGCCGGAGGCGTTGGCCGAAGTGAACCGGCTGCTGCCCGTCGTCGGTTTCCTTGCCGCGATCCTGGTGCTCGCGAAGCTGTGCGACGACGAAGGCCTGTTCCGCGCTGCGGGCGTCGCGATGGCGCGGTTCAGCGCGGGCAACCCCAAACACCTGCTGTCCATGGTGTTCGTCGTCGCGTCGGCAACCACCGCGATCCTGAGCCTTGATGCGACGGTCGTGCTGCTGACACCGGTCGTCCTCGCGACCGCACGTACGCTGGCGGTACCGGCCCGACCACATGCGTACGCCACCGCCCACCTGTCCAACAGCGCTTCGCTGCTGCTGCCGGTGTCCAACCTGACCAACCTGTTGGCGTTCACGGCGGCGGGCCTGACGTTCCTGCATTTCGCCGCGATCATGGCCCTGCCGTGGCTGGCGGCGATCGCCGTCGAGTTCGTCCTTCTACGTTGGCTTTTCAAGCGCGATCTGTCGATCGAGTCGCAGCGGGTGAATACCTCAGAGCCCGTCGACGTGCCGGTGTTCGTGCTGGTGGTACTCGCGCTCACCCTCGTCGGGTTTGCGGTGACTTCGCTCCTTGGACACTCCCCCGCCTGGGCGGCCCTGGCCGGCGCAACCGTCCTAGGCGTGCGCGCACTCGCGCGCCGCGACACCACCGTCACGCGGATCGCGTCCGCTGTCGACGCACCGTTTCTCGCGTTCGTGTTGTGCCTCGGTGTCGTCGTCGACGCGGTGATGCTGCACGGCCTCGACTCCGCGATGCGGCATGTGCTGCCCACCGGGAGCACGATGCTCGCACTGCTCGGAATCGCCGCTATCGCCGCCGTGCTGTCCAATCTCGTGAACAACCTGCCCGCGGTCCTGGTCATGCTTCCGTTGGTCGCGGCGTCGGGCCCGGCCGCCGTGCTCGCCGTACTGATCGGCGTGAACATCGGTCCGAATCTGACGTACGTCGGCTCACTGGCCAACCTGCTGTGGCGTGGTGTCGTACGCCGGGAGATGCCGACCGGGTTCGTCGAGTTCACCCGGATTGGGTTGTGCACCGTGCCGCTCACCCTGCTGGCATCGGTCGCAGCCCTGTGGCTGAGCATCCAATTGATCGGTGTGTAGGCCCGGTTACCTGCGCTCAAACGACAGTGGGACAACGCATGTCGATTGAGCCACCGGCGGCGCTGCGGGGTGCGCGTCGCCGTAGCATCGGCCACATTGGTGCTATGGCTGTGTCCCGATCGTCGGCTCCGCCGACGGTGTTCAGCAGATACGTGGCACTCGGTGACTCGTTCACCGAAGGTATCGGCGACCCCCACCCAGCCCGCCCGAACGGTCTACGTGGCTGGGCGGATCGCGTCGCAGAAGTGCTCGGACAACACAACCCGCACATGCGGTACGCCAATCTGGCGGTGCGCGGGCGCACCATGGACGAGATCCTCACCGAGCAGATCCAGACCGCCGTCATGCTCGAGCCCGATATCGTGACGGTCTACGCCGGGATGAACGATCTGATGTTGGTGCGCAACAACATCGACGCCATGATGGCGCGCTATGCCGATGCGCTGAAGACGCTGCAGCAGACGGGTGCTGTAGTGCTCACGTTCACCGCAGCCGATCTCGGCACCGTGCCGCTGTTCCGCCGGCTGCGCGGCCGCGCCGCGATCTACAACGAGCTGCTGCGCACCGTCGTCGACGATCTCGGTGTACAGCTCGTGGACTTCTGGCGGTTCAACGAATTTCGGGATCCGCGACTGTGGGCGGGCGACCGCGTTCACCTGTCCCCACTCGGGCATGAACGCATGGCCGCCAAAGTCCTCGACACACTCACGGTGCCGCACAGCCTCACGTCGCGCTCAGCCGCCGTGCTGACATCGTCGCCTCCGGTACACACCTGGTGGCAGAACCTGCGATGGGCGACGGCATTCGCTGCGCCGTGGGTGGCGCGTCGGCTACGGCGCGTGACGCCAGGTGCCGGTATAGAACCGAAATTGCCTGGGCTGGTCGAGATTCTGCAGCCCGCGTACTAACTGCGACGTTGGCGGGCGATTTCGGCGAGTACCACCCCGGCGGCCACCGATGCGTTCAGCGATTCCGTCGGCCCGGCCATCGGAATCGACACGATCACATCGCAGTTCTCCCTGACCAACCGCGACAGACCCTTGCCCTCGGATCCGACGACGACCAGGATCGGGCCGGCGCCGTCCAGCTCGTCCACCGTGATGTCACCGTCGGCATCGAGACCCACCACCTGCAGGCCCGCGTTGGCCCAATCCTTCAGCGTGCGATTGAGATTCGTCGCCCGAGCCACCGGAAGCCGGGCGGCCGCACCGGCACTGGTGCGCCATGCGACCGCCGTAACCGACGCCGATCGGCGCTGCGGGATGAGCACACCGTGACCGCCGAATGCGGACACCGACCGCACGATCGCGCCGAGGTTGCGCGGATCGGAAATGTTGTCCAGGGCGACGAGCAGGGCGGGCGACACGTCCGTCGTCGCAGACTTCAGCAGGTCGTCGGGATGTGCGTACTGATACGGCGGAACCTGCAACGCGATGCCCTGATGCAGCCCGTTGGTGCTCATCCGGTCCAGATCGGTCCGGGGCACCTCGAGGATTGCGATACCGGAATCGGCTGCCCGCGTGACTGATTCGGTCAGACGTTCGTCGGATTCCGCGCCGAGGGCGACGTAGAGCGCGGAGGCAGGCACTCCCGCGCGCAGGCATTCCACGACGGGATTGCGCCCGAGCACCAATTCGACGTCGTCGGTCTTGCGTTGCCGGCCCTGTTGCTTCCTGGCCGCCTTGGCGGCGCGTTTGGCCGCGGGATGATTGACCCGGTCCTTGGCGGCCGGAGTCGCTCCCCTGCCCTCGAGGCCACGGCGGCGCACACCGCCAGAACCGACGGTCGGCCCCTTCTTGGTGCCCGGCTTGCGAATTGCGCCGCGGCGTTTGGAGTTTCCAGCCATTTACTTTGTGTAACCGTCCAGCAGTGTCCATTGCGGTCCGTCACCGGTGTCGGTGACCTCGATTCCGGCCGCTTTGAGACGGTCGCGGATGGCGTCGGCCTCGGCCCAGTCGCGTCTGTCCCGGGCGTCAGCGCGGCGCTGCACCTCGGCCTGCACAAGCACATCGACCGCGGCCAGCGCGGCCGAAGCCTCGTCTTTGGACTCCCAGCGCTCGTCGAGCGGATCGGCGCCCAGGATGCCCATCATCGTTCGGATCGACATCGCCTGTGCCAGCGCTGTTTCGTGGTCGCCGGCGTCCAATGCCCGGTTTCCCTCGGCGCGCGCGGCGTGGATTTCAGCCAGCGCAATCGGCACCGCCAGGTCGTCGTCCAGGGCCGCCGCGAACTTCGGTGTCCACTCGCCCGGCACCACCGCGCCGACCCGGGTGCGCACGCGGTGCAGGAAATCCTCGATCCCGGTGTAGGCCTTCGCCGCGTCCTGCAGCGCCGTCTCGGAGAACTCCAGCATCGACCGGTAGTGCGCGCTGCCCAGGTAGTACCGCAGTTCGGCAGCCCGAACCCGTTGCAGCACAGCCGGTATCGCCAGCACATTGCCCAGCGACTTGCTCATCTTCTCGCCGCCCATGGTCACCCAGCCGTTGTGCAACCAGAACCGGGCGAACGGATCGCCGGCGGCTTCGGCCTGCGCGATCTCGTTTTCGTGATGCGGGAACACCAGGTCCATACCGCCGGCATGAATGTCGAATTCGGCGCCAAGGTAGGCCTCGCACATCGCTACGCACTCGGTGTGCCAGCCTGGACGGCCGCGTCCCCACGGCGTCGGCCACGACGGTTCACCCGGTTTCGCGCCCTTCCACAGCGTGAAGTCGCGCTCGTCGCGTTTGCCGGTGGCAACGCCTTCGCCCTGATGCACGTCGTCGATTCGATGGCCCGACAGCTTTCCGTAGTCGGCCAGGCTCAGCACGTTGAAGTAGACGTCTCCACCACCGACGTAGGCGTGGCCACGTTCGATCAGCCGGTCGATCAGCTCGACGATCTGCGTGATGTGCCCGGTGGCCCGCGGCTCAGCCGACGGCGGAAGGACGCCCAGCGCGTCGTAGGCGGCCGAAAACGCGCGCTCGTAGGTGGCGGCCCACTCCCACCACGGCCTGCCCGCATCGGCGGCCTTGTTCAGGATTTTGTCGTCGATGTCGGTGACGTTGCGGATGAACGCGACGTCGTAACCCTTCGCCATCAGCCAGCGCCGCAGGACGTCGAACGCCACACCACTGCGAACGTGCCCGATATGAGGCAGACCCTGCACCGTCGCGCCGCAGAGATAGATCGACACGTGGCCTTCGCGCACCGGCACGAAGTCGCGGACGGCGCCCGTCATCGTGTCGTATAGCCGCAGGTCGGTCACGACGGGCCAGCTTACCGGGCTTATTCGGGCGGAATGACCAGTGCGGTCGCGATCGCGGCCAAACCTTCGCCACGGCCCGTCAGTCCCAGACCGTCTGTCGTGGTCGCCGATACCGACACCGGGGCGTCGAGGAGTTCGGACAGCAACTTCTGCGCCTCGGCCCGGCGCGGACCCACCTTGGGCCGGTTGCCGATGACCTGAACGGCGGCGTTGCCGACGCGGTAGCCCTCGGCCACCAGCAGACCATGTACATGGCGCAACATGTCGGCACCGCTGACGTCGCGCCATTCGGGGCGGCCGGTGCCAAACACCTCTCCGAGATCGCCGAGACCGGCCGCGGAAAGCAGCGCGTCACACAACGCATGAGCGGCCACGTCGCCGTCGGAATGTCCGGCGCAGCCGTCGGCGTCAGCGAACGACAGGCACAGCAGCCAGCACGGCCTACCGCTCTCGATCGGGTGTACGTCGGTACCGAGCCCGACTCTGGGCAGGCTCGTCATGGCCGTCAGGAGGCGGCAGCAAGTGCCTCGTCGAGAATGGTCGCGGCCTTCTCGTCGTCGGTGTTCTCCGCAAGCGCGAGTTCACCGACGAGAATCTGACGCGCCTTGGCCAGCATCCGCTTCTCGCCGGCGGACAGGCCACGCTCCTGATCGCGACGCCACAGGTCGCGAACCACCTCGGCGACCTTGTTCACGTCGCCGGAGGCCAGCTTCTCGAGATTGGCCTTATAGCGGCGCGACCAGTTGGTCGGTTCCTCGGTATGCGGCGCGCGGAGCACCTGGAAAACCTTGTCGAGACCTTCTTGCCCGACGACGTCTCGCACGCCCACGTATTCGGCATTCTCCGCTGGGACTCGAACGGTGAGATCGCCCTGGGCGACCTTCAAGACGAGGTATTCCTTCTGTTCGCCTTTGATGGTCCGGGTTTCGATCGCTTCGATCAGCGCGGCGCCGTGGTGTGGATAGACGACGGTGTCTCCGACCTTGAAAATCATCAGATTAGAGCCCCTTTCACAACCCAATGTTAGCACGGGGTCCAGACAGGCGTGGATCAACGGTGCAGGTCAGGGGCACTCCCGGTCGAGACTAGGGGTTGACAGGCGGATGAATACGTGCAACACGCTGCTGCCATCGAGAAATCTGCGGACCGTCCGTCGGCCCTCAGCTACCGCCCGCCACGCGCACCTACTACAGTCCATAGTCGAATCCAAAGTCCGTCGAGCAGGAGGCACGTGTGGACCGCTTCAAACTGGCCGCCTGTGGACTGGCAGCCATCGTCGTCCTGAGTGCCTGCGGGGCCGGGCAGGTTTCCCAGACGGCGACCCAGGAACCCGCGGTGAACGGCACCAGCGCGAACATCGGCCAGATCGCGGTGCGCAACGCCCACCTGCGGGTCGACCAGACGTCGGATTACGTGCAGCCGGGCAGTGAGGTGGACCTGATTTTCGTCGCTTCCAACAACTCGCCGGACGTCGACGACAAGCTGGTGTCGATCACGTCCGACGTCGGAACGGTCACGCTGAGCGGCGACACCGCCCTGCCCGCGACGGGCAACCTCGTAGTGGGCGCCCCCGACGGGCAAATCACTCCGCTCGAAAGCGTCGAGACGGTCGACGCGGCCGAAGCGAAGGTGGAGCTGACGAAGCCGATCACCAACGGCCTGACGTACAACTTCACATTCACGTTCGAGAAGGGCGGCGAGGGCACATTCGCAGTGCCGATTTCCGCCGGTGAGAGCCCGCGGCGCGAAGAGGGCGGCAGCGCAGGCCACTCGGGCGGCGGCTCCGGCGGTCACTGACCGCACAACTCCGCGACACGGCCGCTCACCACGGGATTTCTGTCGGTCCGTGCGGCTACGGTCGCCCCATGCCTAAAAGTGGCGCCAAGCCACGGTCGCAGTACCGCTGCTCCGAATGCCACCACGTCACAGCGAAGTGGGTTGGCCGGTGCGCGGATTGCGGCACCTGGGGCACGGTCGACGAGGTGGCGGTGCTCTCCGCCGTCAACGGGTCATCGATGCGGCGCGCGGTCGCCCCGACCTCGCCCGCGGTACGGATCAGCTCGATCGATCCCGGCCACACCCGGCACGTCGGCACCGGAATCACCGAACTCGACCGGGTCCTCGGGGGCGGAGTGGTCCCCGGGTCGGTGACGCTGCTGGCCGGTGAACCTGGAGTCGGGAAGTCGACCCTGCTGCTGGAGGCCGCGCACCGGTGGGCCGAGAGCGGAAAGCGCGCGCTCTACCTATCCGGGGAGGAATCGGCCGGCCAGATCCGGATGCGGGCCGGGCGCACCGGCTGCACGCACGACGAGGTCTTCCTGGCCGCCGAGTCGGATCTGCAGATGGTGCTCGGCCACATCGACGAAGTGAAGCCCAGCCTGGTCATCGTCGACTCGGTGCAGACCATGTCGACGACCGAAGCCGACGGCGTCACCGGTGGCGTCACCCAGGTGCGCGCGGTGACCACGACGCTGACGATGGCCGCCAAAACCTCCGGCGTGGCGCTGATCCTGGTCGGCCACGTCACCAAGGACGGTGCGATCGCGGGGCCCCGCTCACTGGAACATCTCGTCGACGTCGTCCTGCACTTCGAGGGTGACCGGCAGTCGTCGCTGCGCATGGTTCGCGGTGTGAAGAACCGCTTCGGCGCGGCCGACGAGGTCGGCTGTTTTCTGTTGCACGACAACGGAATCGAATGTGTCTCGGATCCGTCGGCACTGTTCCGCGATCAGCGGCCCCAGCCGGTGTCTGGGACGGCCGTCACGGTCACGCTCGACGGTAAGCGCCCGCTCATCGGCGAGGTACAGGCGCTCATCGGAGCACCGGCGAGCGGGTCGCCGCGGCGAGCGGTCAGCGGTATCGACTCGTCGCGCGCGGCGATGATCACGGCGGTGCTGGAGAAGCGGGCGAAGCTGCCGGTCGGCGCCAATGACATCTACCTGTCGACGGTTGGGGGCATGCGGTTGACTGATCCCTCCGCCGATCTTGCGGTGGCACTGGCGATCGCGTCGTCGTGCATGGACCTGCCGATGCCCGCCTCGGCCGTGGCGATCGGCGAAGTCGGACTCGCCGGCGATCTGCGCCGCGTCAGCGGTATGGATCGCCGGCTGGCCGAGGCCGCACGGCTGGGCTTCACTGTGGCCGTGGTGCCTCCCGGCGTGACGGCGGTGCCCGCCCGACTGCGCGCGATATCGGCCGACAACATCGGCTCGGCATTGCGGGTGCTGCGAGAAATCGCGCAGAATAGCGGCCAGTCGTAGGAGGGGTTCAATGGCTGTCAAGCCTGGTGGGAGGTCCGGCCGCACCGTTGTGCCGCTGGCGAGGCCAACCATGCGCGAGACCATTTCCCGACTGGCCCCAGGGACCGCGCTGCGCGACGGGCTCGAGCGCATCCTGCGCGGCCGCACCGGCGCGCTGATCCTCATCGGCTATGACGACAGCGTCGAGGCGATCTGCGACGGCGGTTTCTCGCTCGACGTCCGCTACGCGCCGACGCGACTGCGCGAGCTGTCCAAGATGGACGGCGCCGTGGTGCTGTCCTCCGACGGCAGCCGGATCCTGCGGGCCAACGTCCAGCTGGTGCCCGATCCGTCGATCCCCACCGAAGAGTCCGGCACTCGGCACCGGTCCGCGGAGCGCACCGCCATCCAGACGGGCTACCCGGTGATCTCGGTGAGCCATTCGATGAGCATCGTGACCGTGTACGTGGCCGGCGAACGCCACGTGATCCCCGACTCGGCGACCATCCTGTCGCGCGCCAACCAGACCATCGACACGCTGGAGCGCTACAAGGCCCGCCTCGACGAGGTCAGCAGGCAACTGTCGACGGCCGAAATCGAGGACTTCGTCACGCTGCGCGATGTGATGACGCTCGTGCAGCGGCTGGAGATGGTGCGGCGGATCAGCCTGGAAATCGATTCGGACGTGGTCGAACTCGGCACCGACGGACGTCAGCTCAAGCTGCAGCTGGAAGAGCTGGTCGGCGACAACGAGACCGCGCGCGAGCTGATCGTGCGCGACTACCACGCCAACCCGGACCCGCCGACCGCCGCTCAGGTCAGCGCAACGCTGGAGGAGCTGGACCACCTCTCCGACAACGAGCTGCTCGATTTCACCGCGCTGGCACGGGTTTTCGGTTACCCATCGACCGCCGAGGCACAGGATTCGGCGATGAGCTCGCGCGGTTACCGGGCGATGGCGGGCATCCCCCGACTGCAGTTCGCCCACGTCGACCTGCTGGTGCGCTCGTTCGGCTCACTGCAGGGACTGCTAGCCGCGAGCGCGACCGATCTACAGAACGTCGAGGGCATCGGATCGATGTGGGCGCGCCACATCCGAGAAGGGTTGTCGCAGTTGGCCGAATCGACGATCGCCGACCGGCTGGCCTAACCCACCGCGGGCGGTGGCGGCGGCGCCTCACCGGGCGGCGGCGCAGGCGCGGGGGCGGCGAGGCCGAACGGGACCGCCGCCGAGCGCAGGTTGCCCAGCTGGACCACGAGGTTGTACATGCCCGGCCCGATGGGTTGCCGCGGTAGCGGGCAGTTCGGTGCCGAGCCCATCCCGGTCCAGGTCACTTCGGTCGTCACCTGCTCGCCGGGCTGGAATGTCTTGACCAGCGTCTCGTTCGATGGCGCGCAGTCCAGGTTCGACCACAGCCTGCCGTTCTCCAGCGTGTAGACGTAGGCCGCCAGCACCGCGGCGCCCACGTCGCGCTTGCACGCCACCAGGCCGATGTTCGTGACAACCATCGTGAACTTCGGCTGATCGCCGACGACGTACTGCGGCTGGTTCGTGATGCCCTTGACGGCCAGCGTCGAATCGGGGCAGTCATCACCCTCGTTGAGCACCGGCGGCGGGGCGACAGCCGCGGTGGGGGTGGGGGTGGGCGGTGGGGCATTCTGCGCCGGCGGTATCACCGGGGTCTTGACCTCGGGGTTCTCCCCCGGCAGTGGCGTCGGCGTGGCGGCGGGGGCGGGCTGTTCGGCGGCGGTGTTCTCGGTGCCGCCCACGGACTTGATGATCACGACAGAGAGGGCTGCGATCACGCCGATGACGATCACCGCAACGCCCAGCGCCAGTGCCCTGCGGCGCCAGTAAATCTGTTGGGGTAGTGGGCCCTGCGGTTCTAGATCCAGCACAATTCACACGGTAAGGCCGGATTATGCCTGTTCGTCCGAGGTCGCCCGGCGTGTCGCGAGTGAGCCTCGACTCAGCTTTCGCCGATGTCGCCGATATGGTCCCGCAAAACCACGCGGCCGTCGGCCAGCTGATAGGTCAGGCCGACGATCGCCAAGCTGCCCGCGTCGATGCGTTCGGCGATGGCGGTCGATCGCGCCATCAGTTGCGCGCCCGTCTCCGTGACGTGCCGGGCCTCGAACTCGTCGACCCGGCTCAGTCCCTCACGACGGCCCGCCAGGATCGACGGCATCACCCGTTCGACGATGTCACGCACGTAACCGCCGGGCACCACACCGTCGTCGAGCGCCGACAGTGTCGCCTTCACCGCACCGCAGCTGTCGTGACCGAGGACGACGATCAGCGGCACATTGAGCACGGTGACCGCGAATTCGATCGAGCCGAGCACCGCCGAATCGATGACATGACCGGCGGTGCGTACGACGAACATGTCCCCGAGGCCCTGGTCGAAGATGATCTCGGCGGCCACCCGGCTGTCGCCGCAGCCGAACAAGGCGGCGATCGGCTTCTGCGCGGCGGTCAGGCTCGCTCGGTATTCGATTCCCTGGCTCGGGTGCTCAGGCTTACCCGCGACGAACCGCTCGTTACCCTCTTTGAGTGCTTTCCACGCGGTCACTGGGCTGGTGTTGGGCATGACCGACATTGTGCCCCAGCTGCTCGATTGGTACCGCACCGAGCAGCGCGATCTGCCGTGGCGGCGATCTGGCGTCTCGCCGTGGCAGATTCTGGTCAGCGAATTCATGCTTCAGCAGACGCCGGTCGCGCGGGTCGAGCCGATCTGGCTGGCGTGGATCGAGCGCTGGCCGACCCCGTCGGCGACCGCGGCCGCGAGCGCGGCCGACGTGCTGCGCGCGTGGGGAAAGCTCGGCTATCCGCGCCGCGCCAAGCGGCTGCACGAGTGCGCGACGGTGATCGCCACCGAGCACGACGACGTCGTGCCGTCGGACATCGAGACGTTGTTGACCCTTCCCGGCGTCGGCACGTACACCGCAAGGGCGATTGCCTGCTTCGCCTACCGCAAGCGGGTGCCCGTCGTGGACACCAACGTGCGCCGGGTGGTGGCCAGGGTGGTGCACGGACGCGCAGACTCCCCGTCTTCGGTTCGCGATCTCGACGACGTCGCGGCGCTGCTGCCCGACAGTGCCGACGCGCCAACGTTTTCGGTGGCCTTGATGGAACTCGGAGCGACGGTGTGCACGGCGCGCGCACCCCGGTGCGGGCTGTGCCCGTTGACTGTCTGCGCGTGGCGCTCGAGAGGTTATCCGGAGGCGGCGGCGCCGGTGCGCCGCGTACAGCGTTACGCCGGAACCGACCGCCAAGTGCGCGGTCGGTTGCTGGATGTGTTGCGCGGCAACGACTCTCCGGTCCCCAGGGCCCAGCTCGACATGGCGTGGCTGACTGACACCGCGCAACGGGATCGCGCACTGGATTCGCTGCTGGTCGACGGGCTGGTCGAGCAGACCGCAGACGGGCGTTTCGCACTTGCCGGGGAAGGCGACTAGTTAGCCTGGTGCTGTGGCTGTGACCGGTTCGGGGGCGCCGCGGACTCGCTACGCATCGCGCGGCGACTTGGACATCGCATACCAGGTACTCGGCGATGGTCCCATCGACGTCGTCGCCATGCCCGGCCCCTTCGTCCCGATCGACTCCATTGACGCCGAACCCTCGATGTACCGCTTTCACCGGCGACTGTCGTCGTTTTGCAGGCTGATCAGGTTCGACCACCGCGGCATGGGCATGTCGTCGCGCATCGGCGCCGACAAGATCACCCCGGCCTGCTGGGCCGAAGACGTCGTCGCCGTCATGGATGCCGTCGGCTCGGAGCAGGCCACGGTGTTCGCGACCGGGTTCTCCGCGATGAGTGCACTTTTTCTGGCCGGTGATCGCCCGGCGCGGGTATCGAAGTTGGTCATCGTCAACGGTTCGGCGAGAGCGCTGTGGGCGCCCGATTACGAGCCGGGATCGCGCGCGACAGCGGCGAGCCCGTTCACCACCGTTGCCGTCGAACCCGATGCCGTCGAGCGGGGATTCGACGTCCTGGCCCTGCTGGCGCCGTCGGTGGCCGACGACATCGCATTCCGGACCTGGTGGGACGCCGCGGGCAACCGGGCGGCGTCACCCAGCATGGCCCGCAGGTCCAGCCAGGCGCTGGCGGAAGGCGACGTGCGGGACAGGCTGCCGCACATCACGGCGCCGACGCTGGTGCTGCATCGCAGGGATACCGCCTTTGTTCCGGTCGGCCACGGCCGATATCTGGCCGAGCACATCGCGGACGCCCGCTATGTCGAGTTGCCGGGCGCGGACTCGCTGTACTGGGTCGGCGACAGCTCGCCGATCCTCGACGAGATCGAAGAGTTCGTCACGGGTTCGCGCCGCGGTGCCGAATTCGAACGCGTCCTGACCACCATCGTGTTCACCGACATCGTCGGGTCGACTCAGCGTGCGGCCGCGCTCGGCGACGACCGGTGGCACGCCCTGCTCGACAACCACGACACCGTCGTCCGTCGTGAGCTCGAGCGGTTCCGGGGCATCGAGGTCAACACCGTCGGCGACGGCTTCGTCGCCATGTTCCCCAGCCCCAGTGCGGCCATCCAGTGCGCGTCCGCGGTTGTCGACGCGGTGCGTCAACTCGGCATCGAGGTGCGGGTGGGCGTCCATGCGGGGGAGGTCGAGGTGCGCGGTGACGACATCGCCGGGATGGCGGTGCACATCGGGGCCCGGGTGTCGGGTCTGGCGGGCGCCAGCGAGGTGCTGGTGTCCTCTACGGTGCGCGAGATCGTGACGGGATCACGGCTGAGTTTCGACGACCGAGGCGAGCATGATCTCAAGGGCGTGCCCGGCCGATGGCGGGTCTACGCGCTGGTGCGCGAATAGCGTCAGGCGGTGGCCGCTTCCTCGTCGTCGGAATCGCTGTCGGTGCAGCAGAACCTGCGCCGGTAGTCCGACGGTGTGACGCCGATGATCCGGCGGAAGTGGTGCCGAAGGAGCGTCGCGGTGCCGAAGCCGGATCGCTCGGCGATCCGGTCGATGTCGAGATCGGACTCTTCGAGCAGTGTGCGGGCGTAGAGCACGCGCTGATCGGTGACCCACTGCATCGGCGTGCGGCCGGTTTCCTCGACGAACCTGCGCGCGAATGTGCGCGCCGACATGTGCGCACGGGCGGCAAGGCTGGCGACCGTGTGCGGCTGGTCGAGGTTGCCCAGGATCCAGTCGAGTTGCGGCGCAAAGCGTTCCGAGCATCGCACCGGGATCGGTTGATCGATGTACTGCCGTTGGCCGCCGTCGCGCTGCGGTGGCACCACCATCCGGCGCGCGATCTTGTTCGTGACCTCGCTGCCGAGTTCGCGGCGAACCAGATGCAGACACGCGTCGATACCCGCCGCTGTCCCCGCGCTGGTGATCAGGTTGCCGTCATCGACGAACAGCACATTGCGATCGACTTTCGCGGTCGGATACTGGCGGGCCAGGTCGTCGGCGTGCATCCAGTGCGTGGTGCAAGGCCGGCCATCGAGCAGCCCCGCGGCGCCCGCGACGAACGCGCCCGAGCACACCGTGAGGATGATCGACCCGGAGTCGGCGGCAGCTTTCACCGCCTCCAGCGCCGCGGGTAGGTAGTCCGATCCGCCGATCGCGGGAATGGCCACCAGGTCCGCTCCGACGAGTTCGTCAAGGCCGTGGTCGGGGGTGATCGTCGCGCCGACCGAGGTCCGCAGCGGCTTGCCGGGTTCCGGCCCGCAGACCTTGAAATCGAAGTTGGGCACGCCGTCCGCCGAGCGGTCGATGCCGAAAACCTCGCAGATGACACCGAACTCAAAAATCGCTAGACGGTCCAGCACCAGCGCCGATACGCTCTTTATTGCCATGGCAGCATTTTATCCTAAGGTGTCCTTCCTGCCACTGTTGGCGGAATATTTGTGAGCGGAGTATTACTGCCATGACCACTGCACTCACCTTCCTCATCCTGATCGCCCCCCTGGCGGTGGCAGTGTCCCTCAGCTGGGCCGCTCATCGCTCCGGATCGCTGCGGCTGCGACTCGACCAGTTCCGGATGGCCGGTCCCATGACGGGTCGGTACTTCAGTCCCGATCTGGCTGACGACCGCGACGCCTTCCGCATCGGCCACGACGCCGATGCCGTGCGCACGCGCTTCGAGCAGCAGCCGTTCTGGCCCTCGTCAGGGTCGCTGAGCGAGGGTCGCTAAGAACGACTCGACCGCGTCTCGATAGATCTGCGGCGCATCGTCGTGGATCAGGTGGCCGGCGCCGGGCACGTGCAGATACGTCGTCCGGTAGCCGGTTTCCGCCATTGTGCGCATCTGGCCCGGCGGCGTGACGGAGTTGCCGGCCTCCAACAGCAGCGAGGGCGCCCGCACCATCGACCACTGCTGCCAGTAGTCGCGGGTGCCCCACTCGGCGGCGATCTCGACCCAGGTCTTCGTGTGCCCGTGCAGCCGCCAACCGGTATCGGTCTTGTCGAACGCCTCGAGGAAGTACTGCCCAGCGACGGTTCCGAACTCGTCGTAAACCCTTTGCGCCGTGTTGAATTCGACCGGCAGCGCATGCAGCCACGGTTCCCACGGGCCAGTCGTGCGGCCCCGGAAGTCCGGAGCCATGTCCTCCACGACGAGCGCACGTACCAATTCGGGCCGGCTCGCCGCCAGACACCACGAGTGCAGCGCGCCCATCGAATGTCCGACCATGACGGCCGGGGCGCCCAGCGTGGCGACGGCGTCACCGAGGTCGGCGACGAACCGCTCGGTGCTGATCGGATACGGATCGTCGACATCACGACCGCGGTGCCACGGCGCGTCGTAGGTGTACACCCGACCCAGCCCGGTCAGCCACGGCAGCTGTCGCGACCACGTGCTGCCCCGGCCCATCAGGCCGTGTACGAGGACCAGCGGCTCGCCGGCTCCTCCTCGGGGCGTCAGCAGGTCGGGGGCCATGGGAGCGCACGGTAACCTGATCGACATGTCCGCCCCAAACACCGTGGTGAAGATCAACGCAATCGAGGTACCACCCGACGCCGGCCCTGAGCTGGAGAAGCGATTCGCGCACCGCGCGCACGCCGTCGACAACCAGCCCGGTTTCCTCGGGTTTCAGCTGCTGCGCCCGATCAAGGGCGAGGACCGCTACTTCGTGGTGACGCAGTGGGAGTCCGAAGAGGCATTTCAGGCGTGGGCGTCGGGCCCGGCCATCGAGGCACACAAGGGACAGGCCGCCAACCCCGTGGCCACCGGCGCTTCGCTGCTGGAGTTCGAGGTTGTCCTGGACGTTGCTGGCAGCAAGTAGAGCGCGCCGCGCGACGGGTCGGCTGTCGGCCGTCGCGCTGGTCGTCGCGCTGGCATGCGGCTGTACCAACAGCTCGGCGCCGGTCCCCGCGGCCGACGCGACCTATGGCGTGCCCATCGAGGTCAACACCCCCCAGGGTCTGCGCGCCAAACAGACCATCGACATGCTCAACTCCGAGTGGCCCATCGGCACGGTCGGGGTGCGCACACTGGCTGCCCCTGAACAGGTCAACGGGGTGACATCGGCCATGGGCAACCTGTGGTTGGACCGCCCGATCACCGTCGCGGGGATCGACATCGGCGCTGGGCAGGCAACCCTGCACGTGCTGACGTCATACGGTGTCGCACAAGACATTTCGCTACGCACCAATGATGCAGGACTCGTCGACCGGTTCGAGGTGTCACTCGAAGAACCCCAGATCAACACGTGGCAGGACATCGACACCGAACTGTCGAAGACGGGCGCGCGGTATTCCTACCAGGTCTCGAAGGTCGTCCCAGACGGGACGGTCGGGAGATGCACGACGGTCGCAGGCACGAACGTCGATCTCTCGCTACCGCTGGCGTCGATCTTCAAACTGTATGTCCTGCTTGCGGTTGCGGAAGCCGTCACGGCGGGCACGGTCGAATGGACCGACCCGCTCACCATCACCAAAGAGGCCAAGGCCGTCGGATCCGCAGGGCTTCAGGAGCTCGCACCCGGTGCGCAGGTGTCGGTGCGCAAGGCCGCGCAGGAGATGATCTCGGCGAGTGACAACATGGCGACCGACCTGCTGATCGCGCGCCTCGGCCCCGGTGCTGTCGAGCGCGCGCTCGTCACCGCGGGTCATCACGACCCGGCGAGCATGACACCGTTTCCGACCATGCACGAGCTGTTCTCGATCGGCTGGGGTCAGCCCGACCTTCGCGAGCAATGGAAGCAGGCCTCTCCGCAGGTCCGCGCGCAGCTGCTCGAGCAGACGAACTCCCGCCCGTTCCAACCAGACCCAGTCCGTACCGGCACTCCGGCATCCGAATACGGCGCCGAATGGTACGGCAGCGCGGCCGACATCTGCCGCGTACATGCCGCTCTGCAGACCGCCGCGGTCGGTGAAGCCGCCCCGGTACGGGAGATCCTCTCGGCTGTTCCCGGGATTTCGCTGGACGAGTCGATGTGGCCCTATATCGGCGCCAAAGGCGGAAACCTGCCCGGCGATCTGACATTCAGCTGGTACGCCGTCGACCGCACCGGCCAGCCCTGGGTGGTCAGCTTCCAGATGAACTGGCCCCGCTTTCGCAGTCAGACCGCCGCGGGCTGGCTGTTGTCGGTCGCGCACAAGACTTTCGACCTGGTCCCGATGAACTAGTTGTTCGACCGCAGGTTCCACGCGTGTCCGCGGAAGTGCAGGACCGTCCGGCTCGCCGGTGCAATGTCGATGCGCCAGAACGACTTCGGCGGCGCGTCCAGAGCGATCACGATGGCTGCGCGGATCACGGATGGATGCGTGACCGCGACCAGCCGGGCCCGATCGGCCGTCAGTGAGTCCATCCAGCCCTTGACGCGGTCGATCAGGTCGACGACGGACTCGCCACCGTGCGGCGCGCGTGTCGGGTCCGTCAGCCAAATCGCGAGATCCGCCGCATCGACCCGGCCGAGGACGTCACCACGCCAGCGCCCGCAGTCCAGATCCGCCAGCCGGGTGTCGATACCCGCCTGCAGGCCAAGCAATTCCGCGGTCTGCCGCGTCCGCTTCTCGGGTCCGCAGTAGGCCCGCTCTGAGACGCCGAGTTCGATCGAGGAGTCGACCTGGCGATGACCGACAGCGTTCAATGGCTCGTCGGTGGCGAACCGCCCGGCTGCCATCGCATCGGTCATGGCGTGCGATACGAGGGTCAGCCGGACGACCTCACTCATGCCTCGGCGCTCACACCGAAACGGTGTCCCGTCGCTTGTCGCCGAGCAGCTTCGTCGCCATCGCACCGAAGACCAAACCGATCGTCAAGTAGATGACCAGCTGGTTCCCCAGCGAGAACAACCGGAAGTCGTAGAGCAGGTCGGCGGGGAAGCCTTCATAGACGATGTTGCCCGCGTCGTCGAGCAGCGGTCCGGGGGTCTCGTCGATGGTCGGCAGCACGAGCATCACGATCGCGGACGCCGCGATGTACGAACCGGCGGCCGCCAACGTCGCGTTCCAGGCACCGAGCTTCTCGTTGAGCCGTCGGCCCAGGTATACCGCCGCGACCAGGAGCGCCGCGGACAGCACCACCATCAGCAGGTACAGCAGCGTGCGCTGACGAAGCGTCTCGTCGAGGCTGAGCGCGGGCGGGCTCGGCGGGTATTTCAGCGCGGGCACGATGAAGACGCTCAGCAACATGCCACCCGCGACGTACAGCGACAACAGCCGCGCCGAGATGTTGCCGACCCGGCCGTAGGCGACCGCGAACACGACGGCGAACAAGGCACCGATGGCGACGCTGTAGAGCAGCACTCCCAGTCCCATCCCGATGTTCATCTGCACGGCGCGGGTAAAGCCTTCGAATCCGCCGTCGCCGCTGCCATGGTCATGTCCGCCCGCGGCGCCGCTGAGCGCCTCGTGGGCGGCACCGATGCCGTCCTCGTACCCGATGGCCCGGTCGATCACCGGCTCGATGAAGATCCGGGCGAAGATGAACGACAGCACTCCCGCGGCGGCGCCGGCCAGCAAGCCACGCCAAATGATCTGCTTTTCCATTGTGTGTGGGCTCCTCTGCGCGTCAGTGGCAGGGGAAGCCGAGCAGATGTCGCGCGTCGTGCACGAATTCGTGAACCATGGTGTTGTTTCCGAACACCGATGTGGCGCCCTGGTCCATCCCGATGAAGTAGATGGCCAGCAGCGCGAAAAATGCCGTGAGGGTCAGCCAGACTGCCGCCTTGGTGGCGGAGAAGTCGAGGGGCGTCGCAATACTCTTGCGGGCCTCAGGAGATGTCATGTCAGGTCCTTCCCGGGATTTCGCGTCCCAGCTTCCGCACGGCGAGCCGTGCATGTACAAAAGGTGTTGACGACGGACGTCGGGTCTGACTTCACAGTGGCGCGACCGTTCTGGATTCTCACCAGATTCCTTCGCCCGTCGATTACATCAGCATCCTAAGCAAACGGTCCAGCGTTCGGACGTCCGGTCATCCATTCGCAACACAAAGGCCCCGAAACCGCATGGTTTCGGGGCCTTCGTGTCGTTGGCGTTTACTCGACGCTCGTCGCGCCCGCGGCGCCGGCCTGAGCCAGGTCCGGGGTCTCCTCGACCTTCGCCGGCTTCTTGATGCCCTTGAAGGTGAAGACCGCGTCCTCGCCCGCGCCTTCGCCGTCCCAGTTGTCGACGTCGACCATGACGAGCTGGCCGGGACCAACCTCCTCGAAGAGGATCTTCTCGGACAGCTGGTCCTCGATCTCGCGCTGAATTGTTCGGCGCAGCGGCCGCGCGCCGAGCACGGGATCGAACCCGCGCTTGGCCAGCAGCGACTTCGCCTTGTCCGACAGCTCCATGGCCATGTCCTTGCCCTTGAGCTGCTTTTCCACCCGGCCGATCATCAGGTCGACCATCTGGATGATCTCGTCGCGAGTCAACTGGTGGAAGACGATGATGTCGTCGATGCGGTTGAGGAACTCCGGGCGGAAGTGCTTCTTCAGCTCGTCGTTGACCTTCTGCTTCATCCGCTCGTAGTTGTTCTCGCCGCCACCCTGGGTGAAGCCGAGCCCGACGGCCTTGCTGATGTCGGACGTGCCGAGGTTCGAGGTGAAGATCAGCACGGTGTTCTTGAAGTCCACCGTGCGACCCTGACCGTCGGTGAGACGGCCGTCCTCGAGGACCTGCAGGAGGCTGTTGTAGATCTCCTGGTGGGCCTTCTCGATCTCGTCGAACAGCACGACGCTGAACGGCTTGCGGCGCACCTTCTCGGTGAGCTGGCCGCCCTCCTCGTAGCCGACATACCCCGGGGGCGCACCGAACAGCCGCGACGCGGTGAACCGGTCGTGGAACTCACCCATGTCGATCTGGATGAGCGCGTCGTCGTCGCCGAACAGGAAGTTGGCCAGCGCCTTGGACAGCTCGGTCTTACCCACACCGGACGGGCCGGCGAAGATGAACGAGCCCGACGGCCGCTTGGGATCCTTCAGACCCGCGCGGGTACGCCGGATCGCCTTGGAGACAGCCTTGACGGCGTCCTCCTGGCCGATGATCCGCTTGTGCAGCTCCTCTTCCATGCGCAGCAGCCGAGTGGTCTCCTCCTCGGTCAGCTTGAACACGGGGATGCCGGTCCAGTTGCCGAGCACCTCGGCGATCTGCTCGTCGTCGACCTCGGCGACGACATCGAGATCACCTGAGCGCCACTGCTTTTCACGCTCAGCACGCTGTGCGACGAGCTGCTTCTCCTTGTCGCGCAGGCTGGCGGCCTTCTCGAAGTCCTGCGCGTCGATCGCGGACTCCTTCTCGCGACGCGCGTCGGCGATCTTCTCGTCGAACTCGCGAAGGTCCGGCGGAGCGGTCATCCGGCGGATGCGCATGCGCGCGCCTGCCTCGTCGATCAGGTCGATCGCCTTGTCCGGCAGGAACCGGTCGTTGATGTAGCGGTCGGCCAGGGTGGCCGCGGCCACGATCGCGGGGTCGGTGATCGAAACCCGGTGGTGCGCCTCATAGCGATCGCGCAGTCCCTTGAGGATCTCGATGGTGTGCTCGACCGTCGGCTCGCCCACCTGGACCGGCTGGAAGCGGCGCTCCAGGGCGGCGTCCTTCTCGATGTACTTGCGGTACTCGTCGAGGGTGGTGGCGCCGATGGTCTGCAGCTCGCCGCGGGCCAGTTTCGGCTTCAGGATCGATGCGGCGTCGATGGCGCCCTCGGCGGCACCCGCACCCACGAGCGTGTGCAGCTCGTCGATGAACAGGATGATGTCGCCGCGGGTGTTGATCTCCTTGAGCACCTTCTTGAGGCGTTCCTCGAAATCACCGCGGTAGCGGCTGCCTGCGACCAGCGAGCCCAGGTCAAGCGTGTAGAGCTGCTTGTCCTTCAGCGTCTCGGGAACCTCGCCGTGCACGATGGCCTGCGCCAGCCCCTCGACGACGGCGGTCTTGCCGACGCCGGGCTCGCCGATCAACACCGGGTTGTTCTTGGTGCGGCGGCTCAGCACCTGCATGACCCGCTCGATTTCCTTCTCACGGCCGATGACCGGATCGAGCTTGCCTTCCATTGCGGCGGCGGTGAGGTTGCGGCCGAACTGGTCGAGCACCAGCGACGTCGACGGGTTGCCCGCCTCGCCGCCGCGGCCGCCGGTACCGGCTTCCGCGGTCTCCTTGCCCTGGTATCCGCTCAGCAGCTGGATCACCTGCTGGCGTACCCGGGTCAGCTCGGCGCCGAGTTTCACCAGCACCTGGGCGGCGACGCCTTCGCCCTCGCGAATCAGCCCGAGCAGGATGTGCTCGGTGCCGATGTAGTTGTGACCGAGCTGCAACGCCTCGCGCAGCGACAGTTCCAGCACCTTCTTGGCGCGGGGAGTGAACGGAATGTGGCCGGACGGCGCCTGCTGGCCCTGGCCGATGATCTCCTCGACCTGGCTGCGCACGCCCTCGAGCGAAATCCCCAGCGACTCCAGCGACTTGGCGGCTACGCCTTCCCCCTCATGAATGAGCCCAAGGAGGATGTGCTCGGTTCCGATGTAGTTGTGGTTGAGCATCCGGGCCTCTTCTTGAGCCAGGACGACGACCCTGCGGGCGCGGTCGGTGAATCTCTCGAACATCGGTGGTTACCTGCTCTCCATCAATAGACTCGGCGCTCTGCACTTGACGAAGTGCACCGCACCTGCCGTCCACTCTAATGGGCGGCGGACCAGCCCGCCCCGCCTCCCGGTCTGCTCTTAGCGGAACAGGGGCGCCGTCAGTGGGCGAGGCGGCTGATCCGTGGTGCCATTGGTGTCAACGTCCGGGCGGCGTGATTGTTTCCGCAGAACTCTCCTGCGGGGTTCGCGGCCAGCGAACGCGCGAGTATTCGGAGGCGCGAGTTATTTACGTTGCCGCATGGAACGCGTCGATGACGTCGGCTGGAATTCGCCCGCGAGTGGACACATTGTGTCCGTTGCGGCGGGCCCAGTCCCGAATCGCGGCGCTCTGCTCCCGGTCGATCGCCGCCCGGCCGCGGCCCGACCCTGCCGAACGTCCGCGGCGACGGCCGCCGACCCGGCGTCCGGCCTCGACCCATTGCTTGAGGTCATTGCGCAGCTTGGTGGCATTCTTCGAAGAAAGGTCGATCTCGTAGCTGACGCCGTCGAGCCCGAATTCAACTGTCTCATCAGCTCCGCCTTCGCCGTCGAAATCATCGACCAGCGTGACGGTCACTTTTTTCGCCATTTGCCCACTCTGCCCTTCTCGGGAGCAACCTTCATGAATTGATAAGTCTTGATCCCCCGACCCAATGTGCCATATTAAGACACCCCATTCAACAATGTCGGGGAAGGTCGGAAATCCGGCAAGTTCGGCTTAGATCACGTGCCTTGACGTCGAACTATCGGGAACAGAACTGTCTCCCGAATCGACAGTCCCGTCAAAGCCATCAACAATCGATCGATGCCCATTCCAGTGCCAGTCGAGGGTGGCATCGCGTACTCCAGGGCCGCGAGGAAATCCTCGTCGAGCGCCATTGCCTCGTCGTCACCGGCGGCGGCTGCACGCGCCTGAGCTTCGAACCTTTCGCGTTGGATAACCGGGTCGATGAGTTCGGAGTAGCCGGTCGCCAGCTCGATGCGCCGCACGTACAGGTCCCATTTCTCGGTGACTCCGTCGATGCTGCGATGCGCGCGCGTCAGCGGCGTCGTCTCTACGGGGAAGTCCCTCACGAAAGTGGGCGCCCACAGGGTGTTTCCTACGGTGTGTTCCCACAACTCCTCGACCAATTTTCCGTGGCCGTAACCACGGTCCCGTGGAATCTCGACATCGAGTCTGTCGGCGATGGCCCATAAGTGTTCGGCAGGTGTATCCGGAGTGATCTCTTCACCAAGTGCTTCCGAGAGCGACGGATACATTTGTATTGACGGCCATTCCCCGTCGAGATCGTAGACACTGCCATCAGGCAATGGGACCTTTCTGGTGCCGATCGCCTCGTCGGCGACCTCCTGAATTATCTCCCTGGTGACGACCGCGGAATCGTCGTACGTGCCGTACGCCTGATATGTCTCGAGCATTGCGAATTCCGGTGAATGCGTCCAATCCGCGCCTTCGTTTCGGAACACGCGATTCAACTCGAAGACCCGCTCGAATCCGCCCACGAGGCAACGCTTCAGGAAAAGCTCCGGTGCGATACGAAGGTAGAGATCCGCATCGAGCGCATTGGAGTGGGTCACGAACGGCCGGGCCGCCGCGCCGCCTGCCAGCGTCTGCAGCATCGGGGTCTCGACCTCGAGAAAACCGCGTCGTTCCAGCGCCGACCGCACCGCTCGGACTACGGCGACCCGCTGGCGTGCGATGGTGCGGGCCTCAGGGCGCACGATCAAATCCACATAGCGCTGCCGCACTCGCGACTCTTCGCTCATCTCTTTGTGCGCAACTGGAAGTGGACGCAATGCCTTGGAGACAATTTGCCAAGAATCGGCAAGCACGGATAGTTCTCCGCGCCGCGAGCTGATCACCTCGCCGTGCGCGAAGACAATGTCGCCCAGGTCGACGTCGGACTTCCACGCGTCCAGCAACTCCTGCCCGACCTTGTCGAGGCTGATCATGACCTGCAGTTGCGTGCCGTCGCCCTCTTGCAACGAGGCGAAACACAGCTTTCCGGAATTGCGGGCGAACATGACCCGGCCCGCGACGCCGACGACGAGGCCGGTCTCGGCGTTGGCCTCCAGGTCGGGATAGGTCTCGCGGATCTCGGCGAGCGTGTGGGTGCGGTGGACCTCGACCGGGTACGGCTCGCGCCCCTCGGCCAGCAGACGCTCCCGCTTGCCCTGGCGGATCCGGTACTGCTCAGGGATGTCGGCTTCGGGCGGATCAGGTGCGGTCACGACTGGCCAGCTTAAATCAACTCATGAGCGCGCCCATCAACGCAGCGGCCGTCGCGGCTCTGGCCCTGGAGCCACTGGACTGGCGGTTCAAGGGCCTGCCTGCGTCGTGGTGGGGTCGCACGCCCGCCGACGTGTGCGCAGCGTCACCTCGTCTGTTCGATGACAGTGGTGGGATCGCCGGCTCGGCCGGCAGTGCCGTCGGCCCGGTCTGTGTGCTGCTCGCGGACGCCCTTTCGGAGAACCTCGCCACGATGGCGCAGTGGTGCAGAAAGCGCGGGGTCGAGCTGGCGCCGCACGGGAAGACGCATATGTCCCCTCAGCTGCTGGCACGCCAGTTCGAGGCGGGTGCGTGCGCGGTCACGGCCGCCACCGTCAGCCAGGTCCGGATCTTCCGTGCGTTCGGCGTGCGCGATGTCGTGCTCGCCAATGAGTTGGTCGACGCGGCTGCGCTGCGATGGCTGGCCGCCGAACTCGACGCCGATGCCGACTTCGGTCTGGTGTGCTGGGTCGACTCGGTCCGCGGCGTGGAGCTGATGACCGCGGCGCTGACGGCGGCGGGCGCGGAACGGCCGGTGGATGTCTGCGTCGAGGTGGGCATGCCGGGCGGACGCACCGGGTGCCGAGTCGCGGACGGCGTCGACGCGGTGGCCCGTGCCGTCGCCGCATCCCCGCGGCTGCGGCTGATCGGCGTGGCCGGCTACGAGGCGGCACTCGGACATGACGTGACGCCCGCGGCGGTGGCGGCGGTCCGTTCGTATCTGGCCGACGTTCGCGCGGCGGTGCTGCGGCTGGCGCCGATCTTCCAAACCGATCGAATCCTGGCGACGGCGGGCGGCAGCACGTACTTCGACGCGGTCGCCGACGCGCTCACCGAATGGCCCGCCGCGGTGAGCGTGCGCACGGTCCTGCGTAGCGGGTGCTATCTGACGCACGACGACGGCCTGTACCGACGCACGTCTCCGCTGCGGGAGGGACTGCGACCGGCGCTGCGGGTGTGGTCGCAGGTGATGTCGCGGCCAGAACCGGACCTGGCGGTGCTGACGATGGGCCGCCGCGACGTGTCCTTCGACCAGGAGCTACCCGTGCCCTACGGTTTGACGACGGCACACGTGACCAAGCTCAACGACCAGCACGCGTACCTGCGACTCGGCGACGACGAGGTGGAGGTCGGCGACTGGGTGGAGTTCGGAATCAGCCATCCCTGCACGGTTTTCGACAAATGGCCGATGATCCCCGTGCTCGACGAGGGCGGTCACGTCGTCGACCTGATCCGTACGTTCTTCTAAAGCGGCTGGCTAGCGCGCCTGCTTGAGCCGGCCCCGCTGACTGTCGCGGTTACGCTCGAACACCAGGCGCAGTCCGTCGAGGGTCAGGTACTGGTCGTAATGCTCGACGGTGTGCAGATCAGGCAGCACCAGGGGTGCTCCGTGCCCGGTGGCCACCACGGTGACGTCGTCGCCGCCGAACCCGTCGACATCGGCGCGGATGCGATTGACCAATCCGTCCACCAGGCCCGCGAATCCGAACACCGCGCCGGCCTGCATGCACTCAACGGTGTTCTTCCCGACGACCGACCGCGGCCGGGTCAGCTCGACGCGCCGAAGCGCCGCCGAGCGTTCCGCCGCCGCATCGGATGACACCTGCACGCCGGGCGCGATGGCGCCGCCGAGGAACTCCCCCTTGGCCGAGACGACGTCCACGCAGATCGAGGAGCCGAAGTCGACGACGATCGACGCGGTGCCGTACTTGTGGAAGGCGGACAGGCAGTTGACGATACGGTCGGCACCGACCTCCTTGGGGTTGTCCACCAACAGCGGGACGCCGGTGCGCACACCCGGCTCGATGAGCACGTGCGGCACCGAGGGCCAGTACTGTTCGAGCATCAGGCGCACCTCGTGCAATACCGATGGCACCGTGGACAATCCGGCGGCGCCGGTGAGCTGCTCGGCGTCGTCGCCGATCAGTCCGTCGATCGTCAGCGCCAGCTCGTCGGCGGTCACCTCGGATTCGGTGCGTATCCGCCAGTGGTGCACCACTTTTGCATGATCGCCAGAACCCGACACCAGTCCGACGACGGTGTGGGTGTTGCGAACGTCGATAGCGAGCAGCACGATTTACTCCACCGATTCTCGGGTCACTTCGTTCCTGCTTACCGCGGCGACATCAGCTCGGCCGCATCGGCCGGCACGTAGGCGGCGTCGTGACCGAGATCGATCTGCTTGTTGTCGGCGTCGACGAAGACCACCCGCGGCTGATGACTGCGCGCTTCGGCGTCCTCCATCGTGGCGTATGCGATCAGGATCACCAGATCGCCCGGATGCACCAGATGTGCTGCTGCACCGTTGATCCCGATCACTCCGCTGCCGCGCTCACCTGTGATCGCATAGGTCACCAGGCGCGCTCCGTTGTCGATGTCCACGATCGTCACCTGCTCGCCTTCGAGCAGGTCGGCGGCATCCATCAGGTCGGCGTCGATGGTGACCGAGCCGACGTAGTGCAGGTCGGCTTGGGTAACCGTCGCACGGTGGATCTTGGATTTCAGCATTGTCCGTAACATCAATTCCTCCAGGGTAATTCGTGTTCGTCGTACTCGACGTTCGGACCAGGGCCTGACGGCAGTCCGATGTCGATGGCAATGTTGTCCAGAAGACGGGTTCGTCCGAGCCGGCCCGCGACCAGCATGCGTGCCATACCCACCGACGGCGCCGGTCCCATCATCGGGTCGCGCACCTCCAGGTAGTCCAGGTCGATGGCCGGCACCTCGTCGAGCACGGCGCGGGCCGCGTCCAGTGCGGCGGTCGCCCCCTCACCGGCCGCGTACATGCCCGCGAGCAGCGCCGCCGAAAGTGCCCCTGCCTGTTCGCGTTCGACGTCGTCGAGGTAGCGGTTGCGTGACGACATCGCCAGACCGTCGGGTTCGCGAACGATCGGTACACCGACGATTTGTGTGCCAACGTCCAGGTCCAGAGCCATCTGTCGGATCAGCGTCAGCTGCTGATAGTCCTTCTCGCCGAAGAAGGCACGATCCGGGTGGACGATGTTGAGAAGTTTGAGTACGACGGTGAGCACACCGGCGAAATGTGTTGGGCGCGCCGCACCTTCGAGTTCGGCACCGAGCGGGCCCGGGTGAACGGTGGTGCGCATGCCGTCGGGGTACATGTCCGCCGCCGTCGGCGTGAAGACGATGTCGACGCGTTCGTCGCGCAGTGCGGCGAGGTCGTTTTCGACTGTGCGCGGGTACGCGTCAAGGTCCTCATTCGCGCCGAATTGCAACGGGTTCACAAAGATCGACACCACCACGACCGCACCCTGGACTCGTTTCGCCGAGCGGATCAGCGTGAGGTGGCCCTCGTGCAGCGCGCCCATCGTCGGAACCAGCATGATCCTGCGGCCGGTCGCCCGAAGTGCCCTGGTGACGTCGGAGACGTCCCGCGCTGATGAGTAGATGTTGAGTTCACCCGTGTTGAATTGCGGTTTTCCGGTGGTGATCATCGGACATCTCCAAGCACGGCGAACACCTCGTCGGGGGCATGAGCACGCTGCGCGGTACGCAGTGAGTTGGCCCGATATGCCTGTGCGAGTTGAGGATCCACCTCTATCAGCGCCTCCAGATGACGGGCGACCGCGTCGGCGTCACCACGAGCGACCGGGCCGGTCAGGGCACCTTGGCCGCGCACCAACGCGTTCTCCAGCGACGCACGCGCCAGCGGACCGACGACCCGCTCGGCGATACCGCCGGGTGCCTCGCCGACGATCTCCTGCCCCAGCAGTTCCTGGCCCCACAGTGCGGAGCGCAGCGCCTCGACCGCGTCGAGCACCACGGTGACAAGGTGGTTGCTCACATGCGCCAGCGCTGCGTGGTACAGCGTCCGGGCGTCTTCACGGATGCGGAACGGTTCGCCACCGATCTCCAGCACGAGCGACTGGGCGATCGCGTAGCCGATCTCGTCGGCGGCGGTGACCCCGAAGCACGCCTCGGACAGGCGCGCGATGTCCTCGTCGCCTCCGGTGAACGTCATGGCCGGGTGAATGGCCAGCGGTATGCAACCCTGTGCGGTCAGCGGCGCCAGCACGCCGATGCCGTTGGCCCCCGACGTGTGCGCGACTATCGTGCCCGGACGTACCGCTCCCGTGGCCGCGAGCCCGGAGATCAGTCCCGGCAGTGCCGCGTCGGGCACCGCCAGCAGAAGGAGTTCGGCTCGGCCGGCGACCTCATCGACCGGCAGCACTGCGGTGTCAGGGAGCCGACGCTGCGCCCGCTCGCGTGACGCGTGCGATATGGCGCTGCACGCGACGACGACATGCTCGGCCCGCTCCAAGGCAACGCCGAGCGCGGTACCCACTCGACCAGCGGAAATAACGCCGATCGTGAGCCGCGCCGGGCGGAATCCGTCAGAGGGGGTCCCCATGAAGTCCATGAAGTCGACCTCGCTGAATGTAGAGAGTTCTTCGTTCCGGTCCTGCCATGCGGGTACCGGACGGTCAAGAAAGCCTAACTCACTCGTCGCGGCGCCGGCGACGGCCGCCCCCGGACGGGGTCGCCTGCAACCGCGCGAGCAGATCGGCCACCGACTGTCCGCCGGTCGCTTCGTCGTCGGAACTACGGTGACGCCGCGACAGGGGCGGCTCTGGCTCGGCCTGGGGCGGCGGCTCAGAGGATTCGGTGGCCAGGGCCGGCGACGGCGCAGGCTTGCCGGGGTCGACGGCCTCCGGCGGAGCCGAATGCTTGCCGCGCCGCGGCAACTCCGGCGGCGGTGTCGACATTGCGGGCTGCGAATGCGCAGCGTCGGGTGCGGACGCGCGCCGTCGGCCGACGTACTCGCCGGGGGAGCCGATATCGGCGGGCCGTTGCTCCGTGGGAGTCGGCGACGCGGTCGGCGGTGGTGGCGTCGGCGGCGGTGGTGTCGGAGGAGGTGTCGGCGACACCCAGTTGCTGCCCGGTGTCCCTGGCGGACTCCACCGGCCCTCGGCGGGCGCGGGCCGCCATTCGGATACGGGCGCGGGTTCGGGGGCCGGCGGCGGTGGTGGCGGCGCCTGCACAGGCTCCGGCGGCTTCGGGGACTCCTGTGCTGTCGGCCAAGTGAATTGGGTGGTGCGTTCGTTGTCCGTGGGCGGCGGCACCGGTGACGTGGGCGCGTACCGGCGGTTCTCCCGGTCAGCTCCCACACCCCGGCGATGCGCTCCGCCCGAACTCGCCGACGGCACCCATTCGTCCTCGGGCGGATGCGGTTCCTCCGGCACGTCGATGATCGGGCTCTCATCGGTGTGGAAGTCGGCGTCGTCGCGGTCCTCGGTGTCGATGCGGCTGGCGGTGACCCGGCCCGCGGTCTCGGGGGTGGGCGACCAGTCGAAGGACCGGGCGGTGGATCGGTCGTGTTCGAGCGCGGGCCGATGCGACAGGTCGGCGTCGAACAGGATCTCGAGGTTGGCGCGCAGTGCGGCCAGCTCGGCCCGAAGACCCGCCACCTCGTCGGCGGCCTGCGCTCGAATTTCGGAGACCAGCTCACGGCGCAGTTGCGTCTCGACCGACAGCTCGTACTCCCGGCGCGCGGAGATCTCGCGATCGAGCTGCAAGTCGTAGACGAGCTTGAGGTCACGGACCTTGGCCTGGTCGATATCGCTCTGTCTGCGGTAGATGACCGAGACGAAGGCCGCCACCACCGCGGCCCAGAGCGCCAAGATGACAGCGAGTTTCAGCAACTCCACCCGATCGGTGAAGACGAGGGCCGAACTGGACCCGATGGCGAGCACCAGCAACACCGTCAGCAGCACCCAACCGGGTCGGCGCGCGCTGCGCCGAGGCCTGGCGCTGCGTGCCGGTTCGGTCATGGGGCGACTGTACCGCCACAGGTCACTAAGCGTGTCGACCTCTCCGGCGATTCGGCTGGTACGCCTCGAAACCGCTTACTCCGTTGCGCCGTCGGGGTTGTCGGGCGGTTCCGGCGGAGACTTGCAGCAATGCTGCAACCACAGCGCGGCAGCCACCAGCGCGAGGGCACACACAGCGGCGACCACCGCGCCCGCGGTGTCCTCGCCCGCGACTCGCAAAGTCGAGCGCCTTGGCAAGAGGTAGGCGAGCACGCCCAGCCACCAGCCGAGCACCACCGCGCCCACCCACGCCGAGGCCTTGGCGATGGACACGGATCGGGCGACTGCAAGGGGATGCAGCCAGCCGGGACCATCTCCGATGTGTCCCTCGTTGATCTTGGACCTCACGTACCAGGCCCAGCCCGCCTCAGCGGCCGCGACCAGCAGCAACGAAACCCCGGACAGGAGGGTGATGGGCGGAAAGAACCGGTACAGCAGGAGCACGAGCAGATAGGCCGCCACCGCAGCAATCACGGTCGCGGCGGTGAGGTCGCGCTTGCGAGTGGGACCCATCAGGTCAGCGCCGAGTCGGTCAACCGCACCCCGTCGCGGTCGGCGGGGTCGAGTTCGGTGATCAGTTTCTCGACGGACCGCCGATCGCCCGCAACGGTCAGGACGGCGGCGGGATCGACGGCGAGCCACGGTACGAGCACAAACGCTCGCTCGTGCGCCAGCGGGTGCGGCAACGTCAGCTCGTCATCCGCCGACGTGACCTCGCGACCGCCGTCGCTACACATGACAAGGTCGACGTCCAGAGAGCGGGGGCCCCACCGTTCGTCGCGGACACGGTCCGCGGCGCGTTCGAATTCCTGCGCGCGACGTAGCCACCCGCGGGCGTCCAGGGCGGGGTCGTCCGCGATGACCACCGCGTTGAGGAACGCGCCCTGTTCGACGCCGCCCCACGGATCGGTCTCGTACACCGGTGACACCGCGCGCACCGCGTCGCCGAGGCCGTCGACCACCGACTGCAGGCGCGCGAGCCTGTCACCCAGGTTCGACCCGATGGACAACACGACTGAAGTCACGGGGTGGCCCGCCCGCCGTGCCGCGACCGGCGGGCCACCACCGCCACGTCGGCGAAGTTCAGCGGGATCGGTGCGGCCGGCTTGTGCACCACCACCTCGACGGCGTGCACCCGTTCGTCGGACATCACGCCATCGGCGATCTCTCCGGCGACGGTCTCGATCAGGTTGCGCGGCGGCCCGGCGACGATGTCGGCGGCGCGCTGCGCCAGTTCCCCGTAGTCGAGGGTGTCGGCAAGATCGTCGCTGTCCGCCGCGGCAGCGAGGTCCACCCAGACGGTGATGTCGACGACGAAGTCCTGGCCGTCGCGGCGCTCGTGCTCGAACACTCCGTGGTGACCACGAACGGTCAACCCGCGCAGCTCGATTCGATCAGCCACGCCAGGCCGCCAGCACCTTGACCGCGTCGACGGACGCCCGCACGTCGTGCACCCGCACCCCCCATGCGCCGTACAGGCCGGCGAGCGCGGAGATCACCGCCGTCGCGGTTTCCCTGCCGTCGGGTGGGCGTGGCGCACCGTCCGGACCGGCGAGCAACGAGCCGAGGAAGCGCTTGCGGGATGCGCCGACGAGCACGGGCACCCCGGTGCCGACGAACTCGGGCAGCGCTCGCAGCAGCGCCCAATTGTGTTCTGCGGTCTTGGCGAAACCGAGTCCGGGATCGATGATCACGTTCACGGGATCGACCCCCGCAGCCACCGCGGCGTCGACACTGGCCATCAGTTCGTCACGAACCTCGGCGACGACGTCACCGTAGGCGGGCACGTCATGCGGTCGGGCAGATCCGACCGAGCGCCAATGCATCAGGACCCAGGGCACTTTCGCGTCGGCCAGCAGGGGGGCCATGCCAGGGTCGGCCCGGCCGCCGGACACGTCGTTGACGATCTGCGCGCCGTTCTCCAGCGCGGCCTGCGCCACCGCTGCGTGCATGGTGTCGATACTGACGGTAAGGCCTTGTCCGGCAAGTTCTTTGATCACAGGCACCACGCGCGCCGTTTCGACCTTCGGATCGACGCGGGTGGCCCCCGGACGCGTCGACTCACCACCGACGTCGACGATCGCTGCACCGTCGGCCGCCAGCGCAAGACCGTGGGCGACGGCCCGGTCCCGGTCGAGGAACAACCCGCCGTCGGAGAAGGAGTCGTCGGTGACGTTCACGACCCCCATGACCCGCACCGGTGGATTCACTTCCGCAGGATGAGATCCAGTGCTTCCGACCTGGATGCGCTGTCGGTCTTGAACTGTCCGCGCACCGCCGACGTGGTGGTGATGGCGCCGGGCTTGCGGACGCCGCGCATCGCCATGCAGAGGTGTTCGGCCTCGACGACGACAATGGCTCCGCGCGGGTTCAGCTTGCGCATCAGCGCGTCGGCGATCTGCGCGGTCAACCGTTCCTGCACCTGCGGCCGCTTAGCGTAAAGGTCAACCAGCCGTGCGATTTTCGACAGCCCGGTGACCCGGCCGTCCTCGCCGGGAATATAGCCCACGTGGGCCACGCCGTGAAACGACACCAGATGGTGCTCGCAGGTGGAGTACATCGGTATCTGTTTGACCAGCACCATTTCATCGTGCTGTTCGTCAAAGGTGGTGTCCAGCACCGTGTCCGGGTCGGTGTAGAGACCGGCGAACAACTCCTTGTATGCGCGCGCCACCCGGGCCGGGGTGTCTTCCAGACCGTGCCGATCAGGGTCTTCGCCCACCGCGATCAGCAACTCACGCACGGCGGCTTCCGCGCGCGACTGGTCGAATTCAACCGGTTTGAATTTGACAGAGTTGTTCTGGGACTGCGTCATTGAAGCCTCCTATGAGCCCGTGGGGCGCTCAGCGCTGCGGGTTATGCCGGCCGTTCTCCTGCCCCGACTCGTCATTGGGGTTCGGTTGGCCGCCCTGTGGGGGGTGGCCGGGCTGCGGGTAGGGCTGCTGATACGGCGGATAGGGGTTGTGCCAGCCGGACGGATTGGGTGGCGGCGGATACCAGTAACCATGCGGCTGCTGGCTCGGGTGCGGCTGCTGGTTCGGTGGCTGCTGGTTCGGTGGCGGGGGCCAGCCCGGAGCGTGCCATCCCGCGGGAGCGCCGTAGTCGGGTTGCGTCGGCGCGCCGGTTCCGTTGGCACCATTGCCATTCGCGCCGTTGTTACCCGCTTCGGCAAGTTTGGTGGCTTCGGCGGCCTGGCTCGCCTGAGCGATCGCGGTCTTGAACGCGGGCTCGGGGACCGGCTTCGGCCACGGCTCGCCGCGTTCGATCGCCAGCTCGCCCGGCGTCTTGATGGGCGGCTTGTCGGAGGGGACACGGCCACCGAAGTCGTCGAACATGGTCAGGCGCGGGCGCTTCTTGACGTCCTCGAAGATGGCCTGCAGTTCGGCGCGGTGCAATGTCTCCTTCTCGAGCAGCTCGCCCGCAAGGATGTCGAGCACGTCACGGTACTCGGTGAGGATCTCCCACGCTTCGGTGTGCGCGGCCTCGATCAGCTTGCGCACCTCGTCGTCGATGATCTGCGCGACCTCGTGGCTGTAGTCGGCCTGGGTTCCCATGGTGCGACCGAGGAACGGGTCGCCGTGTTCAGTGCCGTAGCGGACGGCACCGAGTTTGGAGCTCATGCCGTACTCGGTGACCATCGCGCGGGCGATCTTCGTGGCCTGCTCGATGTCGGACACCGCGCCGGTGGTCGGCTCGCGGAACACCAGCTCCTCCGCGGCGCGTCCGCCCATCGCGAACACCAGTCGGGCGATCATCTCCGAGCGGGTCATCAGGCCCTTGTCGTCCTCGGGCACGGACATCGCGTGCCCGCCGGTGCGGCCGCGCGCCAAGATGGTCACCTTGTAGATCGGGTCGATGTCGGGCATTGCCCACGCTGCCAGAGTGTGACCGCCCTCGTGGTAGGCGGTGATCTTCTTCTCGTGCTCGCTGATGATGCGGCTCTTGCGGCGGGGCCCTCCGACAACGCGGTCGACGGCCTCCTCGAGCGCGGGGCCGGTGATGACCGTGCCGTTCTCACGGGCGGTGAGCAGTGCGGCCTCGTTGATGACGTTGGCCAGGTCGGCGCCCGACATACCGACGGTGCGCTTCGCCAGCCCGTCCAGGTCGGCGTCCTCGGCGATCGGCTTGCCCTGCGAGTGCACCTTGAATACGGCACGACGGCCGGCCAGGTCCGGGTTGGACACCGGAATCTGGCGGTCGAAACGGCCGGGACGCAGCAGCGCAGGGTCCAGGATGTCGGGTCGGTTGGTGGCTGCGATCAGGATGACGCCCTGGCGCTCGCCGAACCCGTCCATCTCGACGAGCAGCTGGTTCAGCGTCTGTTCGCGTTCGTCGTGGCCGCCGCCGAGGCCCGCGCCGCGCTGGCGCCCGACGGCGTCGATCTCGTCGACGAAGATGATGCATGGGCTGTTCTGTTTGGCCTGCTCGAACAGATCACGCACCCGGGACGCGCCGACCCCGACGAACATCTCGACGAAGTCCGAACCCGAGATCGTGAAGAAGGGAACCCCGGCCTCGCCCGCCACCGCGCGCGCAAGCAGCGTCTTACCGGTGCCCGGTGGGCCGTAGAGCAGCACGCCCTTGGGGATCTTGGCGCCAAGGGCCTGGTACCGCGACGGGTTCTGCAGGAAGTCCTTGATCTCGTAGAGCTCCTCGACAGCCTCGTCGACACCCGCCACGTCGGCGAAGGTGGTCTTTGGCATGTCCTTGGACAGCTGCTTGGCCTTCGACTTGCCGAAACCGAACCCCATCCGGCCGCCGCTCTGCATGCGGGAGAACATCACGAACAGGCCGACGAGCAGCAGGAGCGGCAGCAGGTAGATCAATAGCGAGCCGAGCATGCTGCCCTGGTTCACCACCGTGTTGATCTTGGCGTTCTTGGCGCTCAATGCGTCGAACAACTGCACCCCGTAACCGGTGGGGTACTTGGTGATGATCTTGTCGCTGTTCTCGGTGTCGTTGTTCCCGCTTTTCAGCTCCAGCCGAAGCTGCTGCTCACGGTCGTCGATCTGCGCGCTCTTGACGTTGTCCCTGCTGATCTGGGACATCGCCACCGAGGTGTCGACGGGCTTGTAGCCGCGAGTGTCGTCACTGAAGTAGTAGAACGACCAACCCAGCAACAGCACCACCGCAATCACGGTGAGCGTGCGGATCACATTTTTCCGGTTCATCAAATGTCCGTCGTCGACTTCCTCTAAGCGCAGTCAGAAACCTCAAGGCTACCGCTAGACCAACGAACCAAGGTTCCCGCCGGTCCTCATACTCGTTTCCGGCGAACGTGGGTTACCCGCACACTTCCCTTGCTCGAGGCGTGCATCAACCCCACGTTCGTCGCAACACAGACCTGTGCTTGGCTGACGTCGTGCTCACGTCGGCCGAACGGATCGTCGACACCAACGGTGTGACGCTTCGCGTCCTCGAAGCCGGCGAGCGCGGTGCGCCGCTGGTCGTGCTTGCCCACGGGTTCCCTGAGCTGGCGTATTCGTGGCGGCATCAGATTCCTGTCCTCGCCAGGGCCGGCTATCACGTGCTGGCTCCCGATCAGCGAGGCTACGGAGGCTCCACCAGGCCAGAGGCCGTCGAGGACTACGACATTCACGCGCTGACCGGCGACCTGGTCGCCCTGCTCGACGACGTGGGCGTCGAGCGGGCGGTGTTCATCGGCCACGACTGGGGCGCCATGGTCGTATGGCACACCGCGCTGCTGCATCCCCACCGCGTCGCCGCGGTCGCCGGGCTCAGCGTGCCACCCATCCCCCGCGCCCGCTCCCGCCCGACGCAACGTTGGCGCGAGAAGTTCGGCGAGGACTTCTACATGCTGCGCTTCCAGGAGCCCGGAGTCGCCGACGCCGAGATGGAGGCCGACGTGGCCGCGACGATGCGGGGGATGTTCGCCGGACTGATCTCCGGGGAAGACGCTGCGCTGCCCGACTGGATCAGCGCCGGCGAGTTCCAGCACTACGTGACGGAGTTCAGCAGGACCGGGTTCACCGGCGCGCTGAACTGGTACCGCAATTACGACCGCAACTGGGAGACGACACCGCAGCTGGTCGGCGCGCAGACCACCGCGCCCGCGTTGTTCGTCGGCGGTACGGCCGATCCGGTCGGCCCGACGATGAACCCCGCGCGCGCCCGTGAGGTCGTCGCGGGGCCATACACCGAGGAGTGGATCGAGGGTGCCGGCCATTGGGTTCAGCAGGAGCGACCCGAGGACATCAACCGAATCCTGTTGGCGTTCCTGCGTGAAGTCGGCGAGCCCTGGGGACGCGGAGCCTGACGGTAGGGTGCTCGTCATGCCGATCGCCGCGAGCGCGAAGTTGCCCATCCGACTGTTCGTCCTCGCCGCGGCGGGACTCGTTGTGACACTGGCTGGTTGCGACGCGCAGTCAGGCCCGACGGCGGCACCGACCGCGGATTCTGAGGTCCGGCAGGTCACCGTCGCGGGATCCGGCGAAGTCAAGGGCACGCCGGACACCTTGAACGTCAACGCGTCGATCGAGGCCATCGCACCCGACGTCACCGGTGCGATGAACCAGACCAGCGATCGTCAACAGGCGGTGATCAACGCATTGGTAGACGCGGGGGTCGACCGCAACGACATCAGCACCAGCCAGGTGAGTCTGCAGCCGCAGTTCGCACCGACCACCGACAGCACCACCATCTCCGGTTACCGGGCGAGCAACACGATCGACGTCAAGATCCGCCAGCTCGACGCCGCATCGCAGGCGCTGGCGCTGATCGTCAGCACCGGCGGCAACGCCACTCGGATCAACTCGGTGAACTACTCGATCGACGACGATTCCCAACTGATCCGCGACGCCCGCAGCCGAGCTTTCAACGACGCCAAGGACCGGGCCGAGCAGTACGCACAGCTGTCCGGTCTCACCCTGGGCAACGTGATCTCGATTTCGGAGGTAGCGGGCAACGCGCCGCCGGTCCCCATGCCGCGCAACGGCGCCGAGATGGCCATGGCCGCGCCCGTGCCGGTCGAACCGGGTCAGCAGACCGTCGGGTTCAGCGTGACCGTGATCTGGGAGCTCACCTAACCCGCAGGAGCGATGTCGACCGGGATCCCGTTCAGCACCGCGGTGCCGGACAGCGGGTCGAGCTGGTTGCCCGCGTTGAGCTGGTTGACATTGACGCCGGGGTCGCGGGACGCGACTTGGAGGCCGGTGCCGCCGCGGTCGTGACCCCACCCGTGCGGTAACGACACCACACCGCGCCGCATACCGTCGGTGAGTTCGATCGGGGCCAGCAGCTCCCCGCCGGGACCCTTCACCACCGCGGTGTCGGTGAGGCCGAGTTCGGCGGCGTCGTCGGGATGGATCCGCAGCGTGCACCGATTGCTGCCGCCGGCGAGTGCGGGCACGTTGTGCATCCAGCTGTTGTTGGATCGCAGATGCCGTCGTCCGATGAGCACGAACCGGTCGGCGCGGCGGTCGAGTGCCTCCCGCAGCCGCGCCGCCTCCTCGACGAGCAGTGGCGGCGCGAGTTCGATTCTCCCCGTTGGCGTTCGCAGCACCTGGGTCAGGCGCGGCTGCAGCGGTCCCAGGTCGACACCGTGCGGGCTCGCCGTGAGCCGCTGCAGTGTCAGACCGTCCGGGTTGGCGCCGAACGCGTCGCCGTAGGCACCGAGGCGCAGCATCATGTCGAGGCGGCGCTCGTATCCCGGTCCGGGCGCGAGCATCGCGGTCAGTTCAGCCACGTCGCGACCGGCGACCGGAGAGGTCGGGTCGGCGGTCTCCTTGGCCAATGTCATTGCAATGACCTGATCGTCGACGGCGCCGGGATCGCCGTCCACGCCTGCGCCGAACAGCGCGAGCGCGATCCGCGACAGGATCTCTGGCTCGTCGGGTCGACCGTCGGCGGGCAGCACGGGCGGTGAGTAGCGCGCATTGTTGCGTACCGCGAGGTTGTTGAGCGCGAAGTCGAAATGAGCGGTCTGCGACGGCGGCGGTGGCGGCAGGATGACGTCGGCGTGGCGCGTCGTCTCGTTGAGGTACGGATCGATGCTCACCATGAAGCCGACGCGCTCCAGCGCGCGGTCGAGGCGATCACCGTCGGGGGCCGACAGCACCGGGTTGCCCGCGATCGTGATCATCGCCTTGATCTGTCCGTCGCCGGGTGTATCGATCTCCTCGGCGAGCGCCGCGGCCGGAAACTCGGACAGCGCTTCGGGATAGCCCGACACGCGGCTGTGCCAGCGGCCGATCGCGAAACCGCGGCCGGCCTTCGGCGGGCGCGGCGCGGGCGCGGTCGGACCCAGCGGGAACATCGCCCCGCCGGGACGGTCCAGATTGCCCGTCAGGACGTTGATGACGTCGACCAGCCAGCTGCCGAGCGTTCCGAATTCGACCGTGGACGTGCCGATGCGGCCGTAGACGGCGGCGGTCGGGGCTGCTCGAGTTCGCGGGCCAGTGCGCGGATCTCGTCGGCGGTGACACCGCAGTATTCGGCGACGGTGTCCGGCGCGAAATCGGCCGCGAGGGCGCGGACATCGTCGACGCCGTTGACATGGCCGGCCACCGTGCCGAGATCGACCAGGCCCTCGTCGAACAGCACGTGCACGACGGCGAGCATCAGTGCGGCGTCGGTACCGGGGCGAGGCGCGATGTGGCGGTCGGCGAGATCGGCGGTGCGCGTACGGGCGGGATCGATGACGACGAGTTTGCCGCCGCGCTTACGCAGCGCCCGCAGTTTGCCGGGGAAGTCGGCGGCGGTGGCCAGACTGCCGTTGGACACAAGAGGATTCGCACCGATGACGACGAGGTAGTCGGTGCGGTCGAGATCGGGAACGGTGAACGCGACAGGGCTGCCGAACATCAGACCGAGCGCGACGTGCTTGGGCATCTGGTCCAGCGTGCTGGCGGAGAACACCTGGCGGGTGCCGAGCGCGCGGATGATCACCGGCGGGTACAACGAGCCCGCGATCGTGTGCGCGCTGGGGTTACCGAGGTACACCCCGACCGACGTTCCGCCGTGCTCACGGATGACCGCGCCGAGTCCGTCGGCGACCGCGGCGAACGCCTCGTCCCAGGTGGCTTCGGTCAGCACGCCGTCGCGCCGCACCAGTGGCCGCACCAAGCGGTCGGGGTCGTTGTCGAGTTCGGCGAAACTCGCACCCTTGGGGCAGATGAAGCCGTGGCTGAACACGTCCTCACGGTCACCGCGGGCGCCGACGAGCTTGCCGTCGTCGATCGTGAGAATAAGGCCGCAGGTGGCCTCACACAAGGGGCAGACCCGAAGGGCTGTTTCGGTCATGCCAAACATCTTGCGCCGACTACAGGTTTTCGTACACCTTGGGGTCCAGCGTGCCGATGTAGGGCAGGTCGCGGTAGCGCTCGGCGTAGTCGAGGCCGTACCCCACGACGAATTCGTTGGGGATGTCGAAGCCGACGTAGGCGATGTCGACGTCGGCGCGCACGGCGTCGGGCTTACGCATCAGTGTGCACACCCGCAGCGAACGCGGATGGCGGGTCGCGAGGTTGCGCAGCAGCCAGGACAGTGTCAGACCGGAGTCGACGATGTCCTCGACGATCAGCACGTCTCGGTCGTTGATGTCGCGGTCGAGGTCCTTGAGGATCCGCACCACACCCGACGAGGACGTCGACGACCCGTAGGAGCTGACGGCCATGAACTCGAGCTGAGTTGGCAGCGGGATCGCCCTGGCCAGGTCGGTGACGAAGAAGACGGCACCTTTGAGGACGGTGATGAGCAGGAGATCCTGACCGTTCTCCGCAATGGTGTCGCGGTAGTCATCGCCGAGTTGCCCTCCGAGCTCAGCGACCTTCGCCTGGATCTCCTGTGACGAGAGCAGAACCGACTTGATGTCGCCCGGGTATGACTCGGTGGTTTCCGCCACGTGCACAGCGTGCCATGTTTCACACGGGCTCGGTGTGCAGGGTCAGCATCCCGTCGCGGCGGCCTGCGATCAGCCGCCTGCTGCGTAACGGTGACCCCACCGCCACGCCGCCCTGTCCGCGCCATGCCGTGACCAGGGTGTCGACCCCGCGAATCTGCTTGTCGGTCAGACCGCTGGCCCCGCCGGCCAGCAACCAGCCCCGAATCACCCTGCGCCGAACGGCGTCCGGCAGGTTCACCAGACGGGCGGTGTCAAGGCCGCCTGCGGTCGACGACTCGGACAGCTCGCGGTCGGCGAGCGTATCGAGCGTGTCGCTGTCCTCGCGCAGCGCCGCCGCGGTGCGGGCCAGCGCCTGGGCGACACCACCGCCGAGCACGTCTTCCAGCAAGGGGAGCACCTCGGCACGCAACCGCGCCCGGGTGTACCGCCGATCGGTGTTGTGGGGGTCCTGCCACGGCGTCAGATTCAGCTCGTCGCACGCCGCGTGTGTCACCTCGCGCCGGACGCCGAGCAGCGGGCGGTACCACGGTGGGTCGTGCGGACGCATACCGGCGATCGAACGGGCACCCGATCCGCGTCCCAGGCCGAGCAGCACGGTCTCGGCTTGATCGTCCAGCGTGTGTGCCAGCAGGACCGGCGCGTCGCCCCGCGCGACGTCCAACGCCTCATAACGTGCGGTGCGCGCGGCGGCCTCGGGCCCGCCGGTCGTCCCGACCTCGACGCAAAGAATCTGTGCGTCAACACATCCCAGCGACAGCGCTTGTTCGCGAGCCGTTGCCGCCACCTCGTCGGAGCCGGCCTGCAGTCGATGATCGACGATCAGCGCTGTCGTCGGTTTGACCATCGCCGCAGCAGCGGTCAACGCCAGTGAGTCGGCGCCCCCGGACAGCGCCACACACCACCGCGGGTCGGCGGTTGCGTAACCGCTGGAGAACGCCGTGACGGCCGCATGCAGCGCGGCTACAGCACTCTGTCGATCCACCGTTGTGGCTTGTCGATTTCCATTGGCAGCGGCAGGGTTTCAGGACTGGACCAGACGGCGTTGAACCGCGTCATCCCGACCCGGGACACCACGTGGTCGACGAACGCTTTACCCCGGGTGTACTGGCTGAGCTTGGCGTCGAATCCGAGCAGCGCCCGCATGATTCGCTGCAGCGGTGGCTGTTTGCGTTGACGCCGTTCGTCGAAGCGCCGCCGGATCGTCGCCACGGACGGCACCACCTTGGGCCCGACCGCGTCCATCACGTGATCGGCGTGGCCCTCCAGCAGCGTGCCGAGCACCAGCAGTTGGTCCAGCGCTTTGCGCTGTGGTTCGGCTTGCACGGCCCGCATCAGACCGATCATGCCGGACGAATTCGGTTCCGTCTCAGCGTCAACAACATAGTCACGTCGGCTGCGCAGATAGCCGGCCAGCCTGCCCACCATCTGCCCGATGTCGTCGCCGGCGTCCTGGGTGAGTACCGCCAGCGACTGCGACATATGGTCGGCCAGCCACGGGTTGGCCCGGAACTGCACTCGGTGGGTGACTTCATGCAGACACACCCACAACCTGAAATCGCCTGGGTCAACCCGTAATTGGCGTTCGACACCGATCACGTTGGGATATACCAGCAGGAGCTCGCCACCGTCGCGGCCGAACGGGTCGTACTGGCCGAGGATGCCCTGCGATACGAACGCGAGCACCGCGCCGGTCTGCGCGCCGGTGAGCCGGCCGCTGATGAAACTCTTGGGTTTCTCTGTGCCGCCGGTCATCACCCGCATCGACTGCGTTGCGGCGTGTATCCACTGCGGGCGGTCGATGATGCGAGCTTCCGGGATCGCGCCGCCCTCGATGAGCCCGGTGACCTCACGCACCGGTACCTCGGCGTTGCGGGATGACTCGGCGAGTTGATCGATGACCTGGCGACGGGTGTAGTCCGAGGCGTCCGGACCCGGCCGCACCAGCTTCTGGCCGACATCGGCGGCGAACTTCCAGTCGACGGCGTGGCCAACGCTGAGCGATGTGGAGGTACTCATGCGCTGCACCCGCACTTCCGCATGGCCGCGGCCAGCGTGTCCAGGGCGACGCGGCCCGTCGGCCCGGCGTCATTGGAGATGAAGGCGAAGGTGAGCACCCGTCCGCTGGCGTCGGTGATGATGCCCGCCAACGAGTTGGTGCCCGTCAGCGATCCCGTCTTGGCCCGCAGGAATCCGGCGGCCGACCGGCCTGCATCGGTGTCGAGATAGCGGTTGGACAGTGTGCCGCTGCCTCCCGCGATCGGCAGCATTTCGACCAGCGGCCGCAGCCTGGGTTCGGCGCTGCCAGCAGCCGCGTTCACGACCTCGTCGAGCGTCTCCGCGGTGAGCCGGTCGTCGACGGACAGCCCGCTGGAGTCGAAGAGCCTGGCGTTGGTGGTGTCGATCTTGGCGTCGTCAAGTTCACCGAGCACCGCCTGCACCGCACCCGCGAAACTCTGCGGAAGCCCGACCTCGGCGGCGACTTCGCGGCCGATCGACTCGGCCATCACGTTGTCCGACGCGTTCATCATGTCGCGCAGGCGATCGATGAGCGGGGGTGACTGTACCGACCCGATCTCCTGGCCACCCCGTGCGGCGCCCGGCACCACCGTCACCTTCCTGGGGTCGACGTCCAGCGCCACCGCCAACGCGCGACCGGCATCCAGCGCCGGCGTCTTGGAGCGGGTGGAATCGACGCTCACCGGTTGCGTGCGGCCACCGTCGAGCATCACCGATTCCATCGGCGCGATGTCTCCGCCGTCGATGTCCAACGGATCCCAGCCCGGCGCCATCGTCGGGCCGGTGTAGGCGCTCAAGTCCACCTGCACCGAGGTGGGCTCGATTCCTGCGTCTTCCACCTGTTCGGCCAGATCGCTGATGCGCGCGGCATCGCGGTACCAGGTCTCCTCGTCCGGGGCGGCTGCGGACAACGTCTGGTCACCGCCGCCTTTCAGGACCACGACGCCGACCTTGTCGGTACTGAAGACGCGGGTGATCAGCCGGTCGTCGCGGTCGAGAGCGAGCAGCGCCGCCGCGGCCGTCAGCGTCTTGTTGGTCGACGCGGGCTGCATCGGCGCGTCGGCGCCCTGTGCCCACAATTCGGCGCCGGTGATCGCATCGGTGATGCGGCCGGTGAACTTGCCCAGGTTCGGATCGGCCAGCGCGGGTGCGAGCACAGCGGCCAGCCGGTCGGGGGTCGGCTTGGGGGCGGAATCGTCGACGGGCACGATGCCCGGGTTCGCGGTCGCCGCCGCCGGCGTCGGCTTGACGGCCGCCGCGTCGGGTGAACCACCCGCGCTCAGCAGGGCCGACACCGCAACGACGACGGCAACCGATACCAGCACCGCCGCCGCGATCAGCGCGTGGGTAGATCGCCTCCACGTGGTTGGCCGCATAGCTCAGGGTATCCGCTGGCCCCGATCAGGCCCGCCGGCCGCGCGACGGCGTACGTCGTGCCTCCCCGAGTAGGTGGCGAGAATCCTGGGCAGATTAGGGTGATGCCGTCCCCAATACCGCAGCACAGGGCAGGAAGGCGCCGCCGTGGAGTTCGACGTAGTCATCGAGATCCCGAAGGGTTCGCGCAACAAGTACGAAGTGGACCACGACTCCGGGCGGGTGAAGCTCGACCGCTACCTGTACACCTCGATGGCCTACCCGGCCGATTACGGCTTCTTCGAGAACACGCTCGGCGAGGACGGCGATCCGCTGGACGCGCTGGTGTTGCTGCCGGAGTCGGTGTTTCCCGGCTGCATTGTCGAGGCGCGGCCGGTCGCCATGTTCCAGATGACCGACGAGGCCGGCGGCGACGACAAGCTGCTGTGCGTGCCAGCCGGTGACGGCCGCTGGGACCACATCCAGGATCTCGAAGACGTGCCCGCGTACGAACTCGACGCGATCAAACACTTCTTCGTGCACTACAAGGACCTCGAGCCGGGCAAGTTCGTCAAGGCCGCCGACTGGGTGGGACGCGAAAAGGCCGAGGCCGAACTGAAGGCGTCGGTCGAGCGGTTCAAGGCTGCCGGACACTGATCGGCCACTTATTTTTCACCGCCGTAACACGCGGTAACCCGGGCGTACCCTGCGCCTCCGATGATGACGCTGTGTTGATGCATCAGGGGATCGGCCTGGAGGCGTTCAACGCCATGCCGATGCGGCGCGCGGTGCATGCCATCTTCGAGTGCTGCTGCAGCGTGCCGCTGGCAGCGGATTTGTGCCGTGGTCGGCCATTTGCCAACCACGACGAGCTCTTCCGATCGGCCGACGCGCTGCTGTTCGGGCTTTCCGAGGAATCGATCGACACGATGCTGCAGGCCTACCCCGATATCGGGCGCAGGCCGGGCAGCGAGAAGTCAGCCGCCGAGCAGTGCGCCATCTGGTGCGATCAGCCCGAGGTGATGGCCCAGCTCGGACAGGCCTCGGAACGCTATCTGGCGCACTTCGGCTTCGGCTTCGTCATGTTCGTCAACGGATACACCGCGCAGGACGTGCTGTCGACGATGTCGGACCGGATGCACAACGACAGCGAGACCGAACGCAAGGTCGTGCGCAACGAGCTCGCCCGCATCAACCGCACACGTCTCGAGCGCATGCTGGGCCCCGAGGGCGGCTACGACAACTGGTGAGGCTCGAGCTCGCTTAACTGGCCGCTCGACAACTCGAAAAGATTTGCCGGGCAGGCCAATTGATCCGGGGAGCTAGACCCCCTGCCAGTCCTTGATCGCCGTGTCCTGTTTCTGCCCGAGCTCGGTCACGAAGTCCGGCGGCGCCGGATCGCTTGGCGGACCGTCGAACTCGATGGTGGTGGCGACGTTGCCCTCGGTGAACGACAGCACCGTCACCGACCCCGCCCCGCCCATGGACGTCCCGGAGACCATCGTGCCGCCGGTGCCCACCGGCGCAGGTGCCGACACCGGATTGGCCACGTCGGCCGCAGCGCCGGCGAGCGATCCCGTCGCTTCCCCTGCGCTGGGGAAGATCAGGATGGTGGTCGTGACCTGCCGGGTGCCGCCTTCGCGGTGGACGTACCTGGCCGAGACGCCGCGCTGTCCGTTCGGATCGATGTCGAAGGGGTCAGCACTGTACGCCTGCGAATCCGTGATGAGATTCGGGTCGACCGGTAGCTGGCTGTAGTCGTTGGGTTGTGCTGCGGCAGAGCCTATTCCGCCGATGGTGGCCGCGACCGCCACCGCAGCGAACGCTCCCCCGACGTTCGCGCACACGTTCCGCCTCAGCATGGGTAGCACGCCCATCCGCGCCATCCGTCGCGCCAGAACCAGCCGGGCCCACAACCCATGTTGCCGGTGGTGCCGTAGCAGTCCAGCGCCTGGACGCGAGGGCCCGCGGGCACCGCAGGCTGAGTGTGGGTCGTGTTGTCGACCGATGCCGCTCCGGCCGCTGGTGTCGCGGTCAGGATCGGCGCTGACGCGAGGGCGGCCACAGCGACCGCCATCGTGAGTCTGTGCATCTCAGCTCCCCTCGACGTGGACACTCGGGTAAGCCGAAGTTACCCCTCCCACGCGGTGGTTACTTCGCAATTGCAGGAACAAATCAGGGGCCGACGCCGCATGATGATCCGATGCATGAAGTACTGCAGGGCCACTGTGATCCACGCTTCGACAAGGTCGCCGAGGCCCTCGCCGACGAAATCAGCCGGGGTGCGGAACTCGGCGCATCGATCGCCGTTGACATCGACGGCGAGTACGTCGTCGACATTTGGGGCGGCCACGCGGACCGCGCCAAGACTGTCAGGTGGTCCGAGAACACCATCGTCAACTTCTGGTCATGCACGAAGACACTCACAGCGCTTTCAGCGTTGATACTCATCGACCGCGACCTGCTCGATCCCTACGCTCCCGTCGCCGACTACTGGCCGGAGTTCGCCCAGAACGGCAAGCAGGACATCGAGATACGTCACCTCTTGGCCCACACGTCGGGGGTATCTGGATGGGATATGCCCTTCGATGTCGACGACGTCTACGACTGGGAGAAGTCGACGAGCCTCCTGGCTGGGCAAGCGCCGTGGTGGGAGCCGGGTACGGCTTCGGGCTACCACGCGATCAACTATGGCCATCTGATCGGTGAGGTGATCCGGCGAATCAGCGGCAAGACGCTCAAGGCTTTCGTTTGCGAAGAGATCGCCGGTCCACTCGACGCGGACGTCCAGATCGGCGCCCGCGCCGAGGACGACCCGCGTATTGCTGAGCTGATTCCGCCGCCGCCTCTTGATCTGCCGTACGACGCGTTACCCGCGGACCACCCGATGCTGAAGACATTCGCGGCGTTCCGGGCAGCGCCGGACTTCGCAGCGATTGCCGAGACCACTGCGTGGCGGCGTGCAGATATCGGGGGCGCGAACGGGCACGGCAATGCCCGGGCACTGGCCCGCGCGTTGTCGCCGATCTCGTTGGGCGGTAAGGCAAACGGCGTTCAGGTACTCAGCCCGGCAACCATCGACTTGATCTTCGAGGAGCAATCCAACGGCGTCGACCAGGTGCTCTTCACCCCACTACGGTTTGGCATCGGCTTCGGACTTCCCACTCCGAAGAGCGTTCCCGCCGTTCCCGAGGGCAAGATCTGTTGGTGGGGAGGGTGGGGTGGTTCGGCGATCGTGATGAACCCCGAACATCGGGCCACGTTCGCCTACGTGATGAACAAGATGGGTCCCGGCACGGTGGGTACCGACCGAACGAACCGGTACGCGCGCCTCTTCTACGAGGCGTTGGCCTGACCTCGAATCGCCGGCCAGTCGAGCCTTGCGATCAGTGCGAATCCAACGATTTCTCGGTTGCCTCCGGTGTGGTGCCCTTTCCGGTGACGCCGGCTTCGGCCTCACCGTCGTTCCCGTTCTTCACGTCGTGCACGCGCGTCTTGTACAGGCTGGCGACGGTCGTGATGAGCAGCGTCACGACGATCACGCCGAGGCTGGCCAACGTCGGGATCTCGGGCACCGGCACATGCTCGCCACCGTTGATGAACGGCAGCTCGTTCTCGTGCAGCGCATGCAGGATCAGCTTCACGCCGATGAACGCAAGGATGATGGCCAGGCCCTGCGACAGGTAGACCAGCCGCTTCAACAGGTCGCCGAGTAGGAAGTACAGCTGACGCAGACCCATCAGCGCGAACACGTTCGCCGTGAACACCAGGTACGGCTCGCGCGTCAGGCCGTAGATCGCGGGAATCGAGTCCAGCGCGAAGAGCAGGTCGGTAGTGCCGAGAGCAACGATCACCAGGAACATCGGCGTCATCAGTCGTTTGCCGTTGTCCTTGATCCACATCTTCAGGCCGTGCCACTCGTCGGTCAGGCTCAGATGCCTACGCGCGAAGCGCACCACGAAGTTCTCGGCGTCGTCGTCGTGGTCGGTGTCGCGAACGAGCGTGATCGCGGTGTAGACCAGGAAAGCGCCGAATGCGTAGAAGATCCACGAGAACTGGTTGATGGCCACCGCGCCGAGCGCGATGAAGATGCCGCGGAAGACAAGCGCCAGAATGATGCCGACCAGTAGTGCCTGCTGCTGGTACTTCCTCGGCACGTTGAAGCTCGCCATGATGATCAAGAAGATGAACAGGTTGTCCACCGACAGGCTGTACTCGGTGAGCCAGCCCGTGAAGAACTCCAGGCCGAACTGGCTGCCGTGGAAGAACCACACCCAGATACCGAAGGCCACCGCCAATGTGATGTAGATGGTGAGATAAGTCGCGGTTTCGCGCCTCGACGGTTCGTGCGGCCGACGCCCGATGACGATGACGTCGAACAGCAGAATCGCGACCGTCACGCCCAGCGTGATGATCCACTCGAGTTGAGAAACGTTCACAAAACCTCCGGTCGCCGCGGCGGGCAGCGAATGCAGCCCGAATAACGCCGGAGGTCTCTTCCACCGCACGTCGTGAACGGTCCGCAGCACCGGTCGTCCCATGTAGGTCGACGTGATGACGACGCTGCGGCGAAGGAATACTCCCCTCCGTACATGATTCTGCCAGGTAACCGCGGTTGACCGAAATCGAGGGAATCAAACGTCGGGCCGGTGGCGCAATTGTGATCGGCCACCGCGTGCGGCGCGCGTGCGCCGACCGCGCCGCTTAGTAGTTTTATAGCCGTGACTGGGGATGTTGGGCCCGAGGTACCTCGGCAGTATTTGCTGTCGCGGCATGCTCCCGAGCCCAGAACGCTCATCGACATTCTCTATGAGACTGCCGGCCGTCATCCGGACTCGCCTGCCATCGACGACGGCGAGGTTCAGCTCACGTATGCCGAGCTGATCTCCGACATCGAGGACAGTGTCGAGTGGCTGGCCGCCCGCGGGATCGGGCGCGGTGACCGCGTCGGTATCCGGATGCCGTCGGGCAGCTACGCGCTGTACGTGGCGATACTCGCGACGCTGGCCAGCGGCGCCGCCTACGTTCCGGTCGACGCCGACGATCCCGACGAACGGGCCGACCTGGTGTTCACCGAGGCCAACGTCGTCGCGATCATCACCGAGGCCGGGCTGATCCGCGCGCAGGGTTCCTCGCGGGGGTGGCGCGCCGCGGCTCCGCTCGGTCGCGACGACGCCTGGATCATCTTCACGTCCGGGTCCACCGGCACCCCCAAAGGCGTAGCCGTCACACACCGAAGTGCGGCCGCATTCGTCGACGCGGAAGCACGAATGTTCCTGCAGGACAGCCCAATCGGGCCAAACGATCGGGTGCTCGCCGGACTGTCGGTGGCTTTCGATGCGTCGTGTGAGGAGATGTGGTTGGCCTGGCGGCACGGGGCATGCCTGGTGCCTGCGCCACGGTCGCTGGTGCGCAGCGGCATGGACCTGGGGCCCTGGCTGGTGTCGCGAGACATCACTGTCGTCTCCACGGTGCCGACGCTGGCGGCGCTGTGGCCCGCCGAGGCGCTCGAGGCGGTGCGCCTGTTGATCTTCGGCGGCGAGGCCTGCCCGCCGGAGCTGGCCGAGCGGCTCGCCGTCGAGGGGCGCGAGGTGTGGAACACCTACGGACCCACCGAGGCGACCGTCGTCGCGTGCGCGGCGCGGCTGCGCGGTTGGGCACCGGTGAGCATCGGGCGACCGCTCCCCGGTTGGGACCTGGCGGTGGTCGACAAGTCGGGCGTTCCGGTGGCTCTCGGGGAGGTCGGCGAACTGGTGATCGGTGGCGTCGGGCTGGCCCGGTATCTGGACCCGGAGAAAGACGCCGAGAAGTACGCACCGATGCCCACCCTCGGATGGAGCCGCGCGTACCGCAGCGGCGACCTGGTTCGCCTCGAAGACGACGGTCTCTACTTCCAGGGGCGCGCCGACGATCAGGTCAAGGTGGGCGGCCGTCGGATCGAGTTGGGCGAGGTCGACTCGGCACTGGTCCACCTCCCCGGCGTCAGCGGCGGCGCGGCCGCGGTGCGCCGCACTTCCAGCGGAACCCCGCTACTGGTCGGCTATATCGCCAGCGCCGATCCCTCGTTCGATCTCGCTGCCGCCCGCACAACGCTGGCCGAGACGTTGCCCGCCGCGCTGGTGCCGCGTCTGGTGCTCGTCGACGAACTGCCGACGCGGACGTCCGGCAAGGTCGACCGAGACGCGCTGCCATGGCCGCCACCCGGCGAACCCGAGGACGCGGACGCACCCGACCTCGGCGGCACGATGGGCTGGGTGGCCGGTCTCTGGCGCGATGTCCTGGCCGCCCCCATCGAGGGCCCCGAGGCGGACTTCTTCGCGCTCGGCGGCGGATCTTTGTCGGCCGCCCAGCTGGTGACCGCCCTACGTCAGCGCTATCCGCAGGTGACCGTGGCCGACCTCTACGACCATCCCCGCCTCGGATCCCTGACCGGGTACCTCGATGAGTTGAAACCGCCACCGCGGGTAGAGACCCGTGTGGTCGAACCGACGCCGAGGCTCTCACAAGCAGTCCAGGTTGCGCTGACGCTCCCGTTGGCCACGCTGACGGCGCTGCAGTGGGTGGTCTGGCTGGCACTGGCCAACAACATCGCCGCGGAGCTGAACCTGGTGCCGTGGACGGCGCCCATCGGCTGGTGGTGGATCCTTGCGGGCTTCCTGCTTTTCGTCACACCGCTCGGCCGGATGGGCATCGCAGTGCTGTTCGCACGGATGCTGCTGTCGGGGCTGGAACCCGGCACATACCGTCGAGGTGGGCCGGAACACCTACGGGTGTGGTTCGCCGAGCGTCTCGCGGAAGCCAGCGGTGCGGAGAACCAGGCAGGCGCGCCGTGGCTGGTGTACTACGCGCGCGCGCTCGGGAACAAGGTCGGCAAGGGGGTCGACCTGCACTCGGCTCCACCGGTGACCGGCATGCTCAAGCTCGGACACCGCAGTTCGGTCGAACCCGAAGTCGACCTGACGGGTCACTGGATCGACGGCGACCAATTCCACGTAGGACGGATCAGCATCGGCAACGACGCGACGATCGGCGCCCGCACGACGCTGCACCCGGGCGCGGTCGTCGGCAAGAACGCCGATGTCGCACCGGGCTCAGGTGTCGTCGGCAAGGTCAAGAACGGTCAGTACTGGAAGGGCTCACCCGCGGTGAAGTCCGGGAAGGCCCGCCATCCGTGGCCGGATCACCGGCCGCACCGGGCACCGCTGTGGGTCGCGGTCTACGGGGCGACGTCGATGCTGCTCGGCGCGATTCCGCTGCTGTCGCTCGCTGTCGGTCTCGCCGTGGTCGGCCACGGTGTCCGCGGCGCCGACACCGTGGCGGCGGCCATCGCCCCCGCCGCAGTGTGGACTCCGGCCGCGACCCTGGCCGCGGTGCTGACCTATGCGCTGCTGACGATCGTCGGGGTGCGACTGCTCTCCCTGTGGCTCAGCGAGGGCTATCACCCGGTGCGCAGTCGCGTCGGGTGGCAGATATGGGCCACCGAACGGCTGATGGATGCCGCACGCAACTACCTCTTCCCCTTGTATGCCAGCCTGCTGACGCCGTGGTGGCTGCGGATGCTGGGTGCGAAAGTGGGGCGTGGCACCGAGATCTCGACCGCGCTGCTGACCCCGAAGTTCACCGTGGTCGAGGACGGTGCGTTCCTGGCCGACGACACCATGGTCGCGTCGTACGAACTCGGTGGCGGCTGGATACACGTCGCGAAGGCGACCATCGGCAAGCGGGCGTTCCTCGGCAACTCCGGAATCACCCAGCCCGGCCGCAAGGTGCCCGACGACGGGTTGGTTGCGGTGCTGTCCGCCGCACCGCACAAGGCCAAGGCCGGGTCGTCGTGGCTGGGCAGTCCGCCGGTTCGGTTGCGGCGCAAGCCGACAGCGGACGACACGCTGCGCACGTTCCATCCGTCGGTGCGGCTGAAGATCCTGCGCTCCCTGGTGGAGACGTGCCGGATCGTTCCGCTGATCGTGACGTTCGCAATCGGCGTCGCCGTGCTGCTGACGCTGCAGTGGCTGGCGGTCACCTTCGGCTGGTTGTCGGCGGCGCTGGCAGGCGGCGTCGTCATGCTGACCGCGGGTGCGATCGCAGGTGGAATTGCCGTGGTCGCGAAATGGGTTGTGGTAGGCCGTATCCGGGCCATCGAACATCCGTTGTGGTCCGCCTTCGTATGGCGCAACGAGGTATCGGACACCTTCGTCGAGACCGTGGCGGCGCCGTGGTTCGCGCGTGCCGCCACCGGAACCCCGGTGATGAACCTGTGGCTGCGGGCGCTCGGCGCGTCGATCGGACGCGGCGTGTGGTGCGAGACGTACTGGCTGCCCGAGGCCGATCTGGTCACCCTCGCCAGTGGTTCGACGGTCAACCGAGGCTGCGTGGTGCAGACGCATCTCTTCCACGACCGCATCATGCGAATGGACACCGTTGTGCTGGAGGAGGGTGCGACGCTGGGCCCGCACTGTGTCGCGCTACCCGCCGCGCGGATCGGCGCGGGCGCGACGGTCGGCCCGGCCTCCCTGGTGATGCGCGGCGACGAGGTGCCACCCTCGACCCGCTGGCTGGGCAATCCGATCGCACCGTGGAACCTGTTCCGTAAGAAGCGCGGTGGCAGCCCTGACCCGGCGCCCGAGAAGCCAGAAGACGCCGCAGCGTGACACGGAGCAAGAAGAAGGGAACCCTCCCCGTCATCGATCCATACATTCCGGCCAACGGCAATTTCGGTTACCGGGTATCGCGCTACGAACTCGATCTGGAATACAAGGTGGCGATCAATCGGCTGACGGGCACAGCCACCATCACCGCCGCGACGCTTGCCGCCTTACGCAGTTTCACCCTCGACATGTCCCATGCGCTTTCGGTGACGAAGGTGACCGTGAACGGTCGGCGGCCCGCGCAGTTCCGGTCGTCTCAGAACAAGCTGCACATCGGGTTGGCGGATGCCGTGCCCGCCGGCGCGGCGATGTCGATCGTCGTGCGGTACGGCGGTTCTCCGCGGCCGATTCGCTCGCATTGGGGCGAGGTGGGTTTCGAGGAACTCACCGAAGGCGTGCTGGTGGCCGGTCAACCGAACGGCGCGGCCTCCTGGTTTCCGTGCGACGACCACCCCAGCGCGAAGGCGAGCTTCTCCATCCGGATCAGCACCGAGAGTCCGTACTACGCGCTGGCCAACGGCGAGCTGGTGTCCAAGCGGGCGCGGGCCGGGATGACGACCTGGACCTATGAGCAGGCGGAGCCGACGTCGACGTATCTCATGACGCTGCAGATCGGCGTGTACAGCAGACACCGAATGGCCAAGAACGGCGTCCCGATGCACGCCCTTCTGCCGGACCGGTTGCGGCGCAACTTCGATCAGGACTTCGCCGACCAGCCGAAGATGATGAAACTGTTCGTCAAGCTGTTCGGCCCATACCCGCTGGCGACCGGATACACCGTGGTCATCACCGATGACGACCTCGAGATACCGCTTGAGGCGCAAGGTATCTCGATCTTCGGCGCCAATCACTGCGACGGCCGGGGCAACTCCGAACGGCTGATTGCGCACGAACTGGCCCACCAGTGGTTCGGCAATTCGGTCACCGCCCAACGTTGGCGGCACATCTGGCTGCACGAGGGCTTCGCCTGCTACGCGGAGTGGTTGTGGTCAGAACACGCGGGCGACCGCACCGCCGACGAGTGGGCGCACCACTACTACCAGCGGTTGGCGGATTCGTCGCAGGACCTGCTGCTGGCCGACCCCGGCCCGCGCGACATGTTCGACGATCGCGTGTACAAGCGCGGCGCCATCACGCTTCACGTGCTGCGCCGGCGCATCGGTGACGAGAATTTCTTTGCGCTGCTTCGCGATTGGACGCAACGCCACCGGCACAGCACGGCGGTCACCGACGACTTCACCGGGCTCGCCTCGAATTACACGAACGAGTCCCTTCGGCCGTTGTGGGCTGCGTGGCTCTACTCCACGGAACTGCCTGCCCTGGACTTCTCCCCGTGACGGATGCCGGCACACCGGGTCCCGTCGCGCGCGCGAGCGTCGCACGGGTCGGCGTGGCAACGGCGCTGTCCGCGCTGTGCGGCTACACGGTGCTGTATCTGGCCGCCCGCGACCTCGAGCCGATCGGGTTCTCCGTGTTCGGAGTCTTCTGGGGAGCCTTCGGGCTGGCGACCGGCGCGGCGTTCGGCCTGTTGCAGGAGACGACGAGGGAGGTGCGCTCGACCGGTTACACCGACATCGCCGATGGACCGCGGACCCACGCGATGAGAGTGGCGGCGATGGTCGGCGTGGCGGCCGCCGCGCTGATCGCGGTGAGTTCGCCGCTGTGGTCGACGCATGTGTTCGCCGATGCGCGATGGCTCTCGGTTGCGCTGCTGGCCGTCGGCCTTGCCGGTTTCTGCCTGCACGCCACGCTGCTCGGCATGCTGGCAGGGCTGAACCGCTGGACGGCATACGGGTCGTTGATGGTGACCGACGCGGTGCTGCGGGTGATCGTGGCCGTCGCCACGTTTCTGGTGGGCTGGGGCCTGGTCGGATATCTGTGGGCCACGGTGGCCGGGGCGATCGCCTGGCTGATCATGTTGATCGTCTCCCCCGCCACGCGCGACGCGGCCCGGCTACTGACGCCAGGCGGCACGGTTACGTTCCTGCGCGGCGCGTCACATTCGATCGCTGCCGCAGGGGCGAGTGCGGTTCTGGTGATGGGCTTTCCGGTGCTGCTCAAGGCGACGTCGGGTGACCTGGGCGCGACGGGTGGCGTCGTCATTCTGGCCGTGACGCTCACCCGCGCACCGCTGTTGGTGCCTCTGACCGCAATGCAGGGCAATCTGATCGCGCATTTCGTCGACCAGCGCACCGAGCGCATGCAGGCGCTGATGAAACCGGCGGCCGCGGTGATCGGGCTGGGCCTGCTCGGCGTGGTGGCCGCCGGAGTCTTCGGACCATGGCTGCTGCGCAACGCATTCGGCGCCGAGTACCGCGCCGACGGCGCGCTGCTGGCGTGGCTGACCGCGGCGGCGATCGCGATCGCGTTGCTCACCCTGACCGGTGCCGCGACGGTGGCGGCGGCGTTGCATCGGGCGTATTCACTGGGATGGGTCTCGGCGACGGTCGCGTCGACGGCGTTGCTGATGCTGCCGTCGGACATCGAGACTCGCACCGTGATCGCGCTGATGTGTGGGCCGCTCGTGGGCATCGCGGTGCACCTGGGTGCGCTGGCGCGTGCTCGCGCGTCAGTCCTGCCGGGTGGGTGACGCGCCGGTGAGCAGCGCCGTGAGCAGCTCGATCCGCTTGTCCTCGAGCTCGGGCTGCGGCAGCACCGCACGCACGATCGCCGCACCGTCGAATGTGTTGGTGAGAATCGCCGTCAGCGCGGCGAACGTATCCTCGGGAAACTGATCGGCACCGGGCAGTGCCCGCGCGGCCTCGTAGATGTTCGCGGCATACTCGGTCAGCACGTCTTGCAGTGTTTCCCTGAGCTTTTCGTCGGTGCGCGCGGCAACGAGCAGCTCGTACATCACGGTGTTGGTGGCGTTGCCTGTGACGTCGCGCAGGACCGTCAGCGCGGCCTCGAGAGCCGGCTCGGTCGACGGTATCTCGGCGACGCGCTTCGAGAACAGGCCGAGTTGGCGCCGCATCACCTCCTGCGCGGTGGCCGCCATGAAGTCGCCAACGGTGGGAAAGTGTCGGAACAACGCACCGTCGGAGACACCGGCGCGCCTGGCGATCACGGCCGCCGACGCCCGGGCGTACCCCACCTCGACGATGGTGTCGATGCTGGCGTCGAGCAGCCGGGCAATGGTTTCCTCACGACGCTGCTGTTGCGTCCTTGCCATATCAGACAAGCGCTTTCGCGGGCTCGGCCGCACCGGCCCGCAGGAAGCGCCCCGACTTGACCGTCGTTCCGTAGCCCTCACAGAACTCGCCGTCGCGGAACACGACCGTCCCGTTGACCGCCGTCGCCACCACCGTGGCATCGTTGCGGTTCACCATGCGGCTCAGTCCGCCGTAGAACGGGACCGTCGCCTCGTGGTACGCGTTCACCGATTCGTCGAGGCGCTCAGGATCGATGAGGACGAAGTCGGCACGCTCACCTTCGCGCAGGGTGCCCGCGTCGAGGCCGAACCATTCGGCGACCTCGGCGGTGAGCCGGTGCACCGCCCGCTGTGTGGACAGGAAGGGGCGACCCGCACGCTGCGCATCGCGGACCCGCTTGAGCAACCGCAGCGAGAAGTTGTAGAACGCCATGTTGCGCAGGTGGGCGCCGGCATCGGAGAACCCCATGTGGATGGATGGTTCGGCGGCGAGCCTGTCGAGGTACCTGGGCCGGTGGTTCGCGACGATCGTCGTCCACCGCACGTTGCGCTCGCCGTTCTCGACGAGCACGTCGAGGAAGGCGTCGAGCGGATGCAGCCCGCGCTCGTCGGCGATCTGCCCGAAGCTCTTGCCGATCAGCGTCTGATCGGGGCACTCGACGATCGTGGCGTCGTGGAAGTCGCGGTGCCACAACGACGGTCCGAGCTTCTTGCGGTCGAACGACTTGCGGAACCGGCGACGGTAGTCGGTGTCGGCCAGCAGCTCGTTACGTTCGATCTGGTCCCGCAGATGCAGCGCCGCGGTGCCCGCTCCGAACTCTTCGAAGACCGGCAGGTCGATGCCGTCGGAGTACAACTCGAACGGCACCGGCAGATGCTGGAACCGCACCAGTGAGTCGAGCACCTTGTTGAGCAGCCTGACGCCGGGACCGAATACGTGCACTGCGCCGGTGGCGGACTTCGCGTCCGCCGAAACCAGCAGGCTCATCCGGACGCCGGGCCGACGGCCGAACCACTTGCTGCTCGTCAGGAAGAACATCAGCGCCGAAACCGGGCTCTTGGTGTTGGGCGCGCTCTGCAGGATGCGGTTGCGCTTGCGCAGGACCGAGATCAGTTTGCGGCGCTCACGCCAGGTCGCGAACGTCGAGGGCAGCGCCCGCGAACGGAACCGGTCGCCGTCGAGTTTGTCGATGGGGGCGTCCATGCCGGACAGCCCGAGAAGGCCTGCGTCGAGCGCCTTTTCGAGCATCACCATCATGCGGTCGAGTTCGGCCGGGGTCGGCTTCACGCCCTCGGTCGTCGCGCGGTCCAGGCCGAGCACGCTGGTGCGCAGGTCCGAATGTCCGAGCATCGAGCCGATGTTCGGGCCGAGCGGCAGATCGTCGATGGCACGGACGTAGGAGGCCGGATCGGACCACGTCCTCTTGGCTTCGAGCGCGCCGTGTACGAAGCTGCGGGGCACCGCTTCGACGCGGCTGAACAGATCGGCGGCGTCGTCGGTGTCGGCGTAGACCGTCGACAGCGAGCAGTTGCCCAGCAGCACCGTGGTGACGCCGTGGCGCACCGACTCGCGCAGGCCCGGATCGAGCAATACCTCGGCGTCGTAGTGCGTATGCACATCGATAAAGCCGGGAACGATCCACTTGCCCGCGGCGTCGATGACGTCGGGGCAGCCCGTCTCGTCGAGGGGTGTGGCGGACACCTCCGCGACGATCCCGTCGCGGATGCCCAGCGATCGCACCTGCGGGGCCGCGCCGGTCCCGTCGAACCAGAGGCCGTTGCGAACGATCACGTCGAAGGTCATGACGGCGAGCGTACAACAGAAAGTGAGTACTCACAATCTTTTCTCGGGAAGACGACTTTGTTGACCGCGGAACCGCTCTCTAGACTCGGCTCCAACATGACGTGGATGGTGACGGGCGGGGCGGGCTACATCGGGTCACACGTGGTCCGCGCCCTCCAAGACGCCGACATTCCGGTGGTGGTGCTCGACGACCTGTCCTCGGGGCTGGAGCAATTCGTGCCCGAATCCGTGCCGTTCGCGCGCGGCACCCTGCTGGACGGTGACCTCGTCACGCAGACGCTGCGAGACCACGGCGTCGCGGGCGTCATCCACATCGCCGGCTACAAGTACGCGGGCGTGTCCGTCCGCCGCCCGCTGCACACCTACGAGCAGAACGTGTCGACGATGGTGACGCTGCTCAAGGCGATGGACGTCGAGGGGGTCGACAAGATGGTGTTCTCGTCGAGTGCGGCCACCTTCGGCACGCCGGACGTCGACATCGTCACCGAGGACACCCCGACCCGGCCGGAGTCGCCATACGGCGAGACCAAGCTGATCGGCGAATGGCTGCTGCGCGACGCCGGGCGAGCCTCCGGTCTCGAGCACACCAGCCTGCGCTATTTCAACGTGGTGGGCTCGGGTTCGACGGAACTGTTCGACGTGAGTCCGCACAACCTGTTCCCGTTGGTCTTCGACATGCTCTACCGCGGCGATACCCCACAGATCAACGGCGACGACTATCCGACGCCGGACGGCACCTGTGTGCGCGACTACATCCACGTCGCCGATCTGGCGCTGGCTCATGTTGCCGCCGCGAAACGGCTGACCGCCGGCCAGCCGGTCGAACCTGTCTACAACCTCGGCAGCGGCGACGGAACATCCGTGCGCGAGATCATGACGGCGATTCGGGAAGCGACCGCAATCGAGTTCGAACCAATCATCAAACCCCGGCGCCCCGGCGATCCGGCCCGCATCGTCGCGGCAGGCGATCTGGCCGCCCGGGACCTGGACTGGAAGATGCGGCATTCGCTCGGCGAGATGGTGGCCTCCGCGTGGGCGGCGCGCAGCCAAGCCGGCGACACATATCCGGCGTGAAAAGGATTACCGGGCAAGGTAACTGGGTCGTCCGCGCAGCTGTCGCGCTGATCGCGGTGCAACTGGCCATTCGGGCGGTGCTCGCGTTCAGCGGCTACTTCTACTGGGACGATCTGATCCTCATCGGGCGGGCGGGCACCCAGAATCTGCTCTCGCCGGGCTACCTGTTCGACGACCACGACGGCCATGTCATGCCCGCGGCGTTCCTCGTCGCCGGCGGGATCACGCGCCTGGCGCCGCTGCAGTGGTTCCTGCCGGCGCTCAGCCTGATCGTGCTGCAGCTGCTGGCGTCGCTGGCGCTGCTACGGGCACTGCACGTGATTCTCGGCTGGCGGCCGGTCCTGTTGGTGCCGTTGACGTTCGCACTGTTCACCCCGATGGCTGTCCCCGGCTTCGCATGGTGGGCGGCGGCGTTGAACTCCCTGCCCATGCTGGCGGCGCTGGCCTGGGTGTGCGGGGACGCCGTGCTCCTGGTACGCACGGGCAATCAGCGCTATGCCGTGACGGGTCTACTGGTGTTCGTCGGCGGTCTGCTGTTCTTCGAGAAGGCCGCCGTCATCCCGTTCGTCGCGTTCGCGGTGGCGGCGCTGCTGGCCTACGTCACCGGCACGGGATCGCCGATGACTGTGTGGCGCGGCGGCATTCGGCTGTGGTCTTCCTCGCTGGTGGTGACCGCAGCCTGGATCGCGGTGTACCTCGCCGTCGTCGACCAGAAGCGGTGGACCCTCGACTGGTCGATGACGGGGGATCTGCTGGCCCGGTCGGTGACGCACGGCATCGTCCCCGGACTCGTTGGTGGACCATGGGATTGGCAGCGGTGGGCGCCCGCGTCGCCGTGGGGTACGCCGCCGCTGACCGTGATGGTGCTGGGCTGGATGGCGCTGGCGGCGGTGACAGCGCTGACCGTCGTACGCAAACGGCGCATCGGTGCGGTGTGGCTGGTCGCGGTCGGGTACGCGGTGGCCTGTCAGATACCTATCTACCTGATGCGGTCGTCGCAGTTCACCGCGCTCGAGTTGGCGCAGACGCTGCGATACCTGCCCGATCTCGTCGTCGTGCTGGCGCTGCTGGCGGCCGTCGGGCTGTGCGCGCCCAACCGCGAGGGAACCGAGTGGCTGGACGCCTCCCGCGCCCGGACGGGCGTGATCGTCGTTGCGGTAACGGCATTCGTGGCCAGCAGCCTGTATTCGACGGCGACGTTCCTGACCAGCTGGCGCGACAACCCGGCACAGCCGTATCTGCAGAACGCCGACGCGGGCCTGGCCGCGGCCGCGCAAAGGTCCAGCGCGGCGATGCTCGATCAGGAGGTCGACCCGCTGGTGCTGCAGCGGGTGGTCGGACCCGAGAACCTGGCCAGCCACATGTTCGCGCTGCTGCAGGACAGGCCCGAATTCGGATCGGCGACAACCGACTTACGCATGCTGGACAGCTCAGGGCGGCTGGTCGACGCGAAAGTCACGTGGGTGCGCAGCATCGTCGAGGGACCGCAGCCGCAGTGCGGCTATCTCGTTCAGCCGGATTTTCCCGTACGCATGCCGCTGGACGGTCCGTTGCTGCCCGCCGACTGGACCGCCGAGATCAACTACCTGGCCAACAGTGATGGATCGCTGACGATGTCGCTGACCGAAGGGGTCGAGGTGAAGGTGCCGGTGCACCCGGGGCTGAACCGCGTGTTCGTCCGACTGCCCGGCGCGGGTGACGCGATCGACGTGAGCGCCAACACCGCGGCGTTGTCGGTGTGCATCGCGTCGGGACCGGTCGGATTCGTGGCGCCCACGTCTTGACCAACACGAATTGTGCACATTCAGGAGCGCCTACCGCTCGCGATTGTGCACAAATCACACGCGGGGAGTTCTTGAGCCACCTAGGAGAATCGAACTCCTGACCTATTCATTACGAGTGAATCGCTCTACCGACTGAGCTAAGGTGGCGCGCCCCTGGCCGATGAGCGCTTGCGCGAAGAGCATCAACACGGGCGGCACGAGTCTACGACAGGGCGCACCGCGCTCCCAAGTCAGTCGCGCAGTGCCTGCCCCACCGTGGCCACCATCGCGTCGACCGCGAACTTCGGCTTCACGTTCATGTCCAGGGCCTCTCGGCACTCCAGCACCGCCTCGATGCAGCGCAGCAGCTTGTCCGGCGGCGCATGGGCGGCCATCGCGGCCACCCGCTCACCCATGTCGGGGTGGTTCGGTTGAATGGCGCCCGCGCCAGAGGACACCAGCAACGCATCGCGGAAATAGGTGGCCAGGTCGATCAATGCCCGGTCGAGCGCGTCGCGCGACGCCCGCGTCTTACGCGACTTCTGCCGTCGCTCAAGATCTTTGAGCGCACCGGTCGCGCCACGCATCGTGCCCGCGGTGCCCTTGCCCGTCCCACCGGCGCCCAAAGCGGTGCGCAGCTCCTCGGCCTCGGTCTCGTTGCGGTCGACGGTCAGCGACACCGCCTCCGCCTCGGCCGCGGCGACCAGTTCCTCAGCCGCGGCATATGCCCGCGACGGCGTCGCGGCGTCGCGCGCCAGCCCCAGCGCCCGCTGACGGCGGTCACGCGCCTCCTGGTCGACGGCCAGCCGCCGCGCCCTGCCGACATGTCCCCCGCTGACCGACGCCGCCCACCGGGCGTCGTCCTCGGCCAGACCATCGTTCTCGATCAGCACCTGCGCGATGGCGTCGATCGGCGGCGTCACCAGTGCCACATGCCTGCACCGGGACCTCAGCGTGATCGCGATGTCCTCGGGGTCCACCGACGGTGCGCAGAGCAGGAACACCGTCGACGGCGGCGGCTCCTCGACGACCTTGAGCAGCGCATTCGCCGCACCCTCGGTCAGCCGGTCGGCATCCTCGATCAGCACCACCTGCCAGCGTCCCGTCCCCGGCCGCCGCGACGCGATCTGCACGATGGCGCGCATCTCGTCCACCCCGATGGACAAGCCCTCGGGCACGATTCGCCGCACATCGGCGTGGGTGCCGGCCATCGCCGTCGTACAGGCGCGGCACTCCCCGCAGCCCGGAACGCCGTCACTGGTGCACTGCAGGGCAGCGGCAAAGCACAACGCGGCGATCGATCGGCCCGACCCGGGCGGCCCGGTGATCAGCCACGCGTGTGTCATGGACCCGGCGGCCGGGTCCGCGCCGGAACCACCACTGTGAGCCGAATCACCGCGCGCGGCCTGCGCGGCGGCGATCAACTCGGCTTCCACGGCGTGCTGGCCCACCAGACGCGAAAAGACACCCGTCATCTCGGATAACAGTAGTGCTGCGAAGCGACACGTCCGTCCCACAGGGCTCATTTGCGCCTTTTCCCGTCCCCGTCGACCGATACGGTTGATCAGTGACCACTGGGGCCATACCCGTCAGGCGAATCGGCGCATTCGTCCGCTGGGTCGCGCGCACACCGTGGCCGGTGTTCACCCTCGGGATGCTGCAGGCCGACATCATCGGCGCGCTGCTGGTCCTGAGCTTTCTACGGTTCGGCTTGCCGCCCGAGGACCGCATCCAGCTACAGGACCTGCCTGCGTTCAACCTGGCGGTATTCCTGGGCTTTTTGTTCGTCTCGTTCACGACCGCGTCGTACCTGAGCCTGCGGCTCCTCATCCCGGTGATCCGCTGGCAACGCCGGGACACGCTGCTGACCGATAGCGACCCGGCCGTCACCGAGCTGGCCCGTGTTCGCGCGCTGAAGATGCCCTACTACCGCACGATGATCAACGTCGCGAACTGGCTGCTCGGGTCGGTGGTGTTCATCGTCGCCAGCTGGCCGGTGGCCAGCAGGTCGGCGCCGGTCGTGGCCGTCGCCAGCGGCCTCGGCGCCACAGCGACGGCGATCATCGGGTATCTGCAGTCCGAGCGGGTGTTGCGGCCGGTCGCCGTGGCCGCCCTGCGCGGCGGCGTCCCCGAGAACTTTCGCGCGCCCGGCGTGATCCAGCGCCAGGTCATGACGTGGGTGTTGTCGACCGGAGTGCCGATCCTCGCGATCGTGCTGGCTCTGGTGGCCAGCAAGTTCGAGGTGCTCACCGCACCCGCCGACAAGCTGACCACGCCGATCCTGCTGCTGGCCATCGCCGCGCTGATCATCGGCCTGTTCGGCACCGTGCTGGTGGCCATGTCGATCGCCGACCCGCTGCGCCAGCTGCGCTGGGCGCTGGGTGAGGTGCAGCGCGGCAATTACAACGCCCACATGCAGATCTACGACGCCAGCGAGCTGGGCCTGCTGCAGGCGGGGTTCAACGACATGGTCCGTGACCTCGCCGAGCGGCAGCGGCTGCGCGACCTGTTCGGCCGCTACGTCGGCGAGGACGTCGCCCGGCGGGCGCTGGAGCGCGGAACCGAACTCGGCGGCCAGGAACGCGACGTCGCCGTGCTGTTCGTCGACCTCGTCGGCTCGACAGAGCTGGCGGCGACCATGCCCGCAGGCGAAGTCGTCAATCTGCTCAACGACTTCTTCCGGGTGGTCGTCGACACCGTGAACCGCCATGGCGGGTTCGTCAACAAGTTCCAGGGCGACGCGGCCCTCGCGATCTTCGGAGCCCCGATCGAGCACCCCGATGCGTGCGGGGCAGCGTTGGCGGCCTCACGCGAGTTGCACGACGAGGTCATCAAGGTGCTCGACCAGACCGAGTTCGGTATCGGGGTGTCGGCCGGCCGCGCGATCGCCGGGCACATCGGCGCGCAGGCGCGTTTCGAGTACACCGTGATCGGCGATCCGGTCAACGAGGCGGCGCGGCTGACCGAATTGGCCAAGCTGGAGGCGGGTCATGTGCTCGCATCGGCCATCGCGGTCAGCGGTGCTCTCGACGCGGAAGCCCTGTGCTGGGACGTCGGCGAGATCGTCGAACTGCGCGGGCGCGTGGCCCCGACCCAGCTGGCCCGGCCGCTGAACCTGGTGACCCCGGAGGAGGCCGCCGCAGATCGTGAGGCCCTCGTCGAGGAACCCCGGCCCAGTTAGGCCTTCTTGGCCGCCTTCTTGGCGGGAGCTTTTTTCTTCGCGGCCTTCTTGGTCGCTTTCTTCTTGACCGGTCCCCTGGCCCTGCGGTCGGCAAGCAACTCTGCGGCCCGCTCGTCGGTCAGCGACATCACATCGTCACCCTTGCGCAGGCTGGCGTTGGTCTCACCGTCGGTGACGTAAGGCCCAAATCGACCGTCCTTGATCACCATTGGGCTGCCGCTGGCGGGGTCATTGCCGAGCTCGCGCAGCGGCGGCGCCGAAGCCCGTTGTCCACCACGGCGTTTCGGCTCCGAGTAGATCTTCAGCGCCTCATCGAGCGTGATGTCGAACATCTGCTCTTCGGTGGTAAGCGAACGAGAGTCGGTGCCGCGCTTGAGATATGGCCCATAGCGGCCGTTCTGCGCAGTGATCTCCTCGTTGGTGTTCGGGTCCACCCCGACCACGCGCGGCAACGACAACAGCCGCAGCGCGTCCTCCAACGTCACCGTCTCCAGATCCATCGTGCGCAGCAGCGAGCCGGTGCGCGGCTTCGGACCCGTCGGCTTCTTGGTCTTCTTCGCACCCGACCCCGCGCCGTCGTCAGGAGGCTCCGGCGGTGCGGGCAGCACCTCGGTGACGTACGGGCCGTAGCGACCGTCCTTCGCGACGATCTCGTGTCCGGTCGCCGGGTCGACACCCAGAGACCGGCCCTCTTGCGGTGTGGAGAAGAGCTTTTCGGCAAGTTCGAGCGTCAGCTCGTCTGGCGTCAGCTCGTCCTTGAGGTTGGCGCGCTGCGGCTTGAGCTCCCCAGCCTCGCCCTCCTCGTCGGCCACCATGCGCTCGAGATACGGCCCGTTCTTGCCGACCCGGACGTAGATCGGGCGGCCCTGGTCGTCGTCGAATAGCTTGATGGAGTTGACTTCTCGGGCATCGATACCCTCGAGGTTCACGCCCACCAGCTTCTTGAGACCACCCGAGCGTGCGATCGAGTCGGCCACCCCATGCTCGCCGCCGAAGTAGAAGTTCGTCAGCCAGTTGGTCCGCTGCTCGTTGCCCGCGGCGATCTCGTCGAGCTCATCCTCCATGGCCGCGGTGAAGCCGTAGTCGACCAACCGCCCGAAGTGCTGTTCGAGCAGACCGGTGACGGCGAACGCCACCCACGACGGCACCAGGGCGCTGCCCTTCTTGTGCACGTAGCCGCGGTCCTGAATCGTCTTGATGATCGAGGAATACGTCGACGGCCTACCGATACCGAGGTCTTCCAGCGCCTTGATCAGCGACGCCTCGGTGTAGCGAGCGGGCGGCGACGTGGTGTGACCGTCGGCGGTGAGCTCCCTGGCGTCGACGCGCTGGCCTTGCTCTAGATTCGGCAGCCGGCTCTCGGCGTCGTCGGCCTCACCGCCTGCCTGGTCGTCGATGCTCTCGACGTAGGCCTTCAGGAAGCCCGCGAACGTGATGGTGCGGCCGCTGGCGCTGAACACGACCTGGTGTTCGGAAGACTGAGCCCCGCCCAATGTCGCCGCCGGGGCGGCTCCGGCAATGCGCAGCGACAGCGTCGTGCCTCGGGCGTCGGCCATCTGCGACGCGACGGTGCGCTGCCAGATCAGCTCGTAGAGCCGGAACTCATCGGTGTCCAGTTGCGCGTGCAGCTGTCCGGGAGTCTGGAACACGTCGCCCGCGGGACGGATGGCCTCGTGCGCCTCCTGGGCGTTCTTGACCTTGCGGGTGTACTGCCGCGGCGACGGGTGCACGTATTCCTGGCCGTACAGCTGGGTGGCCTGATTCCGTGCGGCATTGATGGCCGACTGCGACAGCGTGGTCGAGTCGGTACGCATATAGGTGATGTAGCCGTTCTCGTAGAGCCGCTGCGCGATGCTCATCGTGCGCTCCGAGGAGAACCGCAGCTTCCGGCCGGCCTCTTGCTGCAGCGTCGACGTCATGAACGGCGCGTAAGGCTTACGGGTGTAAGGCTTCTGCTCGACGGATGACACCTCGAGTTGGGCGCCACGCAGTCCGGTGGCCAGCGCGCCGGCCGCGGACTCGTCGAGCACGAGCACCTCGTCGGGCTTCTTGAGCCCGCCAAGGGAGTCGAAGTCGCGGCCGGTGGCGATGCGACGACCGTCGACGGAGTTCAACTTGGCCGTGAACGTGGGCGGCGACGCCTGCGGGTTGGACACACTGGCGTCGAGCTCGGCCGTCACATCCCAGTAGCCCGCGCTGCGGAACGCCATGCGCTCCCGTTCGCGCGACACGATGATGCGGGTCGCGACGGACTGCACACGACCGGCCGACAGCTTGGGCGCGACCTTCTTCCACAGCACCGGGCTGACTTCATATCCGTACAGCCGGTCCAGGATGCGCCGGGTCTCCTGCGCGTCGACCAGGTCGATGTCCAGGTCGCGGGGGTCCTCGGCCGCGGCGCGGATGGCCGGTTCGGTGATCTCGTGGAACACCATCCGTTTGACCGGGATGCGCGGTTTCAGCGTTTCCAGCAGGTGCCACGCGATGGCCTCGCCCTCGCGATCGCCGTCTGTGGCCAGATAGAGCTCGTCGACGTCCTTGAGAAGGTCTTTCAGCTCCGCGACAGTGCTCTTCTTCTCCGGGCTGATGATGTAGAGCGGCTCGAAGTCGGCGTCGACATTGACTCCGAGGCGGGCCCACGACTCCGACTTGTACTTCGCGGGTACGTCGGCGGCCGCCCTCGGCAGGTCGCGGATGTGCCCCCGCGACGACTCGACGATGTAATTGGAGCCCAGGTAACCGGCTATCTTACGAGCCTTGGTCGGCGACTCGACTATGACGAGTCGCCGCACATTACCGTTGCGGCCGCTACTGCCGTCCCCGTCTGCCACCAGTGCCTTCGCTCCACTCTTTTCTTCGCCTACAACGCCCGATTACGCGCTCAATATGCGTCAAGGCCTCGTCGGCAACTGACAATTTCGCATTCTGCGCGGGCCGACGCAAACTGACCCCCCGGTTCCCCAGCGTCAGATCCTGGGCCACTGGGCGAACGCGTCGACGTTCCCAGGTGGTTCCCCCACATTCTCTACCAGGCGCGATAGTCGGCGGCGGCCGCTGATCCGCAGCGCTGGACGGGACCCTCTGGTTCCGATCAGAGTCGGGGCTATCCCGATTCGCATCATCGCCGACGCGAGTGGTGAATGTGTGTCAGGAGCGTGCGGGTCCAGACCGAGGAGATAGCGGTCGGCCTCTGGGGTGCCTGCCGCGAGCGTCCAGGCCCGCAATTCCCTCGGCCCGGGTAACCACTGCGGCGGCACGGTCTTGACGGCGCCACGTGTCCAATCCGCCGCAATACCGACCAGGCGAGCATCGACGGCGGTGCGCACCAGCGGATTGTTCTCGTCGGTGCGGGCGATCTCGGGCTCCAGGCCGGCCTCGATGATCATCTCGGCCAAGCCCTGGGCGCGCCACACCTGGTCCACCACGACCGACAGGCGCGCGCCCGCTTGTGAGCCCGTACCCACCAGCACCACCTGACCCGGTGCGGCGAGCATCCCGGTCAAGTCGGCCACGGCGGGCGGCACCGACTCGGCAGAGAAGAACGACAGCTGGCTCACGGTTCGACACTAAGCCAGGGACTGCCTCACCGGCGGGTCGCCGGGCCGGGCACCCACAAAACGAAAACACCCCCGCGGTGCTCGTTGACGGAGCCGTGCGGGGGGTTTCCTTAAGTGCGTCGGTTAGACGGCGCGAACGCCTGTGGCCTGCGGGCCCTTGGGGCTCTGGCCAACCTCGAACTCGACCTTCTGGTTCTCCTCAAGGGTGCGGAAGCCGCTTCCTTGAATTTCCGTGTAGTGGACGAACACGTCAGCAGAACCGTCCTCGGGGGCGATGAACCCGAAGCCCTTTTCCGCGTTGAACCACTTCACAGTTCCCTGTGGCATCTCTCGTACTTTCCTTCTCTTCTTACCGGGTGCGGTTCACCATTCCGGTGCCCCGGGCCCGTTCCGACCGCCATACCTTCGTGGAGTGCTCGGAACTCGACCCGACCTACAACCCTCGCAGGAACCGCGATCGCAACGTCGATCCTGCGAGCGAAATCCGAACACAGAAGCTGCGACCGCGATCAGTCAATCACGTTCTGGGCTGCGGCGACAGTGGAGAAGCGATTGATTGGGGAACAATTCACGTAAGGACCGTCTCAGGAGGGCATGTAATGGCAGATTTCGGCCGCGAGCTGCTCGCTTGCGCGGTCGACGGTGCCGTTGCTGGGGCCACTTCCGGCGGGCACAATCCGTTGCGTCATGTCGCCGATCTGCCCCCACGACAGGGCGATCACCACGGCTGGCCGCAGTGGGCCGACCCAGATGTGGTGCAGGCGTTCGTTGATCGCGGTGTCAAGGCGCCGTGGTCGCATCAGCTCACCGCTGCCGACCTCGCGCACACCGGCCGCCACGTCGTGCTCAGCACGGGGACGGCCTCGGGCAAGTCGGTGGCCTACCAACTACCGATATTGACGGCGCTGAAAAGCGATTCGCGCTCCCGAGTGCTGTATCTGTCGCCCACCAAGGCGCTCGGCCACGATCAGTTGCGCGCCGCGGTGGCGCTCACCGAGGCGATACCCGCGCTGCGCGATGTCGCCCCGAGCTCGTACGACGGCGACAGCCCAACCGATGTGCGACGCTTCGCGCGTGAACGGTCGCGGTGGATCTTCTCCAATCCCGACATGATCCACCTTTCGCTGCTGCGCAACCATGCGCGTTGGGCAGTCTTCCTGCGGAACCTGCGTTACGTCGTTGTCGACGAATGTCATTACTACCGTGGTGTTTTCGGCTCCAACGTAGCCATGGTGCTGCGACGACTACTGCGCTTGTGCACCCGCTATTCGGCGACCGGTTCGGGGCCAACGGTGATCTTCGCCAGCGCCACCACCGCCTCCCCCGCCATCACCGCGTCGGAGCTGATCGGCGAGACGGTCGCCGAGGTCACCCAGGACGGTTCTCCGCAGGGCGCGCGCACCGTCGCGCTCTGGGAACCGGCGCTGCTCGACGACCTCGTCGGTGAAAACGGTGCCCCGGTGCGACGTTCGGCAGGTGCGGACGCGGCCCAGGTGATGGGGAATCTGATTGCCGAGGGTGCCCGCACACTGACGTTCGTGCGCTCGCGGCGCGGCGCCGAACTCACCGCACTCGGTGCACGCGCACGGCTGGAAGAACTCGCACCAGACCTCGCCGACCGGGTGGCGTCATACCGGGCGGGCTATCTGGCCGAAGACCGTCGCGCGCTGGAGCGCGCACTCGCCGATGGCGAATTGCGGGGGTTGGCGACCACCAACGCCCTGGAACTCGGCGTCGACATCGCGGGCCTCGACGCCGTCGTGCTGGCCGGATTCCCCGGCACGGTGACGTCCTTCTGGCAGCAGGCCGGCCGCGCGGGCCGCCGGGGTCAGAGTGCCCTGATCGTGCTGATCGCCCGCGACGACCCACTCGACACGTATCTGGTTCATCATCCGGCGGCGCTTTTGGACAAGCCGATCGAGCGGGTGGTCATCGACCCGTCCAACCCGTATGTGCTTGGCCCGCAACTCCTCTGCGCCGCGACCGAACTGCCGCTGACCGAAGCGGAGGTGCGGATGTGGGACGCCGAGGCGGTCGCGGCCGCGCTCGTCGACGACGGCCTGCTGCGCAAGCGGCCCGCCGGCTACTTCGCCACACCCGGTGTCGATCCACACCCGGCCGTCGACATCCGCGGATCGTCGGGCGGCCAGATCGCGATACTGGAGGCCGGCACGGGCCGGATGCTGGGCAGTGCGGGAGCCGGCCAGGCGCCGGCGTCGGTCCATCCGGGGGCCGTCTACCTGCATCAGGGTGAGAGTTACGTCGTCGACTCGCTTGATTTCGAGGACGGCGTCGCGTTCGTCCACGCCGAGGATCCCGGTTACACCACGTTCGCGCGCGAACTGACCGACATCTCCGTCACCGGCGAGGGTGAGCGAAGGGCGTACGGGCCGGTCACGGTCGGGCTGGTCCCGGTGTCGGTGACGAACACCGTCATCGGGTATCTCCGTCGCCGGCTGACCGGTGAAGTCATCGACTTCGTGGAACTCGACATGCCCACGCGTACCCTGGAGACCATGGCGGTGATGTGCACCGTCACGCCTGAGGCGTTGCAGCGCAACGGGATCGAGGCGCTACGGGTGCCCGGCTCGCTGCACGCGGCCGAACACGCGGCGATCGGATTGCTGCCCTTGGTCGCCAGCTGCGATCGCGGCGACATCGGCGGGGTGTCGACCGCGATCGGCCCGGTCGATGGATTGCCGACGATATTCGTCTACGACGGCTACCCCGGCGGCGCGGGATTCGCCGACCGCGGTTTCGAGAAGATGGGTACCTGGTGGGCGGCGACTGCGGCGGCGATCGAGGCCTGCGAGTGCGCAACGGGGTGCCCGTCGTGCGTGCAATCACCGAAATGCGGAAACGGAAACGATCCACTCGACAAACTCGGGGCGATCACCGTGCTGCGGCTGGTACTGGCCGAACTCGGGGGCGGGGGCCGGTGATGCCGCCACAGGGGCGACCGACCCCTCGAACAGTCGCCCCCGCGGTAATGCGGATGGAGCACCTTACGCGTGGAAACGCTGGCATTTCATTTGCGGAGAACAGTCGGACAACGCGATCCGTTCCCTAGTCCGGATAGACCGGGTGCAATCGCAAATTACCTTGTCGGAGCGGGTGTTGCAACTCAATTTGCGGAAATTGGCACCCCGAAAGCCAACGAATTTCCGTGCACAACTGTCACGTTGCCACGGATTTCGTAGGCGGCTGCTGGCTGCTGAGGATCTGGCGCTCGGCCCTAAACTGCCCTAATGAACCACGACTGGCTGCTCGTGGAAACTCTGGGCAGCGAACCCGCCGTGGTTGCCCAGGGTCGCCGGACCAAGAACCTGGTCCCGGTCAGCGCGTTCCTGAGGCGCAATCCGCATTTGATGGCGATCCAGACCGCTATCGGTGAGACCGTGCGGGCGCGACAGGGCTTGAGCAGCATCACGCCCAAAAACGACCGTGTAATCCGCACCGAGGTCGTCCAAATGACCGACGGGCGCATCCACGGGGTGCACGTATGGATCGGCCCGCCCGACATGGAACCGCCCACGCGCCCGGTCCCCGGCCCGCTGGTCTGGGACCTCACCAGCGGCACCGCGACCGACACCACGGAGTCCCTGCACAACAGCGGATGGGCGCCGGATAGCCAGGTGCTGCACGGCAGGGCGTTCGCCGAAGACCTGCCCAAGCGTGACCTCAATCCAAGTGAGGCGAAGGTCCTCTCGATGACGATCACGCGTGAACCGGGCCAGACGATCTGCAACTCCTGGGACGTCACGGACTACCGCGGCGAACCGATCACCATCGGCTTCGTCGCGCGTGTGCTCGCCGAGGAGGAGGACGACGGGAGCACCCGGCTGATCCTCCGGGCGATGAACTGGCGCGGCGAACGCGACAGCGACGCGGCTTCACCCGACCATTTGGCACAGCGCATCCTCAAGGGGCTGGCGCAGCCCGGCGCTCACCGTGCGCTCGTCGACCTGACGAACTGGACGCTGCTGAAGTGGCTCGACGATCCCGCGCCGTTCTTCAACTGGCGGGCGAGCCTGTCGGGTGATCACCTCGTACATCCTGACGACCGCGCCCAGATCGCAAGAATGACAGAGGAATTCGCCAAAGGAAGCACGTCGGCCACACTGCGACTGGCGGCCAACGACGGCGGGTGGACGGCTGTGCACGTGACGATCAACCGTGTCGAGCTCGAGGACGACGTCTTCGCCGGACTGGCGACGCTACGTCAGGCTTGAGTCGACCGGCCCCGCCCGCGCGACCGCACGTGCGGTGCCTACGCCGAACCGGCCCAGCACGGCACCCACTTCGACGGCGACCACGACGTCGAGACCGCTGACAGTGCAGTCCGCGACCGACGAGCCCATCGCCTCGGCCACTGCGGCCGCACGTGCGCACGCCGTCGCGGCGCCGTCTACCAGTCCACCCGCGGCCGCCAGCGCGGCGAGATCGGCCGCGGCCTGTGCACGATGGCGCGCAACGACGGCCGACCCGAGATACACGCAGGCGACGGTGATCGCCAGGAGCACCGCCATCATCGCGACGGCGACCAACGTGACCGACCCCGACTCAGCGCTGACCAGGTTCCACCGCGGCGACGGCGCGGCCCGCGACGATGATCCCCGGCAGGAGAACCGATTGCGCCGAGACGGTCGCGACGACCTGGGCGCCGTCACGACGAAGGTGCACCGAAGCGCCCTCGGGCGCGATGGCTCGGGCGGCATTCGAGCCGTCGTCACCACGCGCTGCCAGGCGTGCTGCCTCTCGGGCCGCATCGACGCACCGGACGTGCATCGACACCGCGGTGAGGCCCGCTGTGCACAGCAGCAGCACCGCGACCAGGCCCGCGATGCCAAGCGCCGCTTCGACCGTGGCACCGCCGACCTCACCGCCTAGACGTTGGTGTTCAGCGCGCGGTTGATGATATTGGTCAACGCGCTGACGATCGAGTCTCCGGTCACGACGGTGTACAGAATCGCGCCGAATGCCGCCGCCGCGATGGTGCCGATCGCGTACTCGACCGTGGACATGCCGCTTTCGTCCACGATCATCACGGTCATTCGCGCCTGCACCGAACGAGCCCATTTGCGTATCAATTGATGTCCTCCCCATCACTCGAAACCCCTTACAACACACCGGAACGCAACACATCCCCTGCCAACCCCGCCACGACGGGCACGATGCCCAGACACAAGAACGCCGGCAGATAGCACAATCCCAGCGGCCCCGCGATGAGCACCGACGCTCGTTCGGCCGCAGCGCGGGCGGCATCGGCGGCATCGTCGCGCGACTGCGAGGCCAATTCGGCGACGCCTTGGGCCAACGCGGTGCCCGAGGCGGCTGACCGACGGGCGAGGCGCACGAACGCGTCGGTCTGACTGTCGGTGTCCGCAGGATCCGACCACGCCGTCGCAGAATCGGCCCCGAGCGCGAGCAGGTCTGCAGCACGATTCAGGATTTGGCCCAGAGGCCGTGGCGCGGACGGTGCGGTCGCCGCTGCGGCAGCCGACACCGCCATTCCCGAACGCAGACACGCGGCCAGCACCTCCAGAGCCGACGCCGTGGCCAGCGGATCGTCATCGGAAGCGGTGGCGCGGCGCTGTGGCCTCTCTGCCCCCAGACCTCGCACCTGGATGCGAGTCCGCGAGCTGTCCCCGCCGAGCAGTATCGCGACGGCCAATAGCACTGCAGCGTAGATCATTTCACCACCGCACCGGTGATCCGGTCGCACCACAGCAGACCGGCGCAGGCGAGCAGCACTCCCAAAACCAACAGCCATTCGCCGAATCCCCCCGCGAGGAGGAAGCTCAGCGGGTCGGCTCCGATCAGCTGTCCGAGTGCGATGCCGACGGCGGGCAGGCCGGCCAGCACGGCGGCCGTGGTCCGCGCTCCCGCCATACCGGCGTCGACGCGGGAGGAGAACCGTTGCCGCTCAACCAGATCCCGCTGCGCGGTCTGCATGAGCGTGCCGATCGCCAGGCCGTGCGCCTGAGCCAGCTGCCAATACACCGCGAGCCGCTCCCAGTGCGCGGGCAGCGACGACCGCCGCGCCACGCTGAGCATGCCCGCGAAGACATCGGCGCCCAAGCGTGCGCGCGCAGCGATCGTCCGCAGCGCTGACGCGACGACGCCCTCGGTGTCATCGGCGGCAACGGTGAAGGCGGCGACGGGGTGGGCGCCGACCCGCAATTCTCCGACGAGGACGTCCAGCGCACCCCTGAGCGCGGCGGCTTCGGCATCGCGGGTCCGGCGCCGCCGCCGGTTCCGCCGCCGCATCTCGACGGTCCCGCCCGCAATGGCCGCGGCGACGACGGCTCCGGTCGACGTGGCCGCACCCAATGCGAGTGTCAGCGCGACACCGCAGGGAACGAGAAGCCACGTTGCCAATCTCGGTTTCTGCGCGCCGGCGGGTAAGCGCGAACGGAGTCGGTGCCGCGCTGGTCCCGGCGCCGTCAGCAGCGCGAGCGCCAGCGCCAGTGCCGCACCGCTCATGCCTGCCGCCGCTCGTGCACAAGCGTTCGCAGCCGCTCGGCGCCACGGTCGAAGCCGATGCCCGTGCGCCAGGCGGTCACTGCACGGACGCGGCCGTCGCCGGCGGGGCTGAGCACCGCGATCTCGCTGAGCCGGCGTCGCCCGTTGCGATCGCGGCTGACGTGGACGAGTACCTGCACGGCCGCCGCGAGCTGACTGTGGAGCGCACCCCGGTCCAGTCCGCCGACCGCGGCAAGCGCTTCGAGTCGCGCGGGCACCTCGGCCGGTCTGTTGGCGTGTACGGTCCCCGCTCCACCGTCGTGACCGGTGTTGAGGGCGGCGAGCAGATCGACCACCTCGGCGCCGCGAACCTCGCCGACGACGATCCGGTCAGGTCTCATCCGCAGGGCCTGCTTGACCAGGTCGCGCACGGTCACTTCACCGACGCCTTCGACGTTGGCCGGTCGCGCGACGAGTTTCACCACATGCGGATGCGCCGGCTCCAGTTCGGCGGCGTCCTCGACGCAGACGACGCGCTCGTGCGCGGGAACCGCGCCGAGGATGGCGGCCAGCATCGTGGTCTTGCCTGCACCCGTGCCCCCGGACACCAGCAGAGCAAGGCGTGCCGCGATCACCTCGTTCAACAGCGCCGCGGCCGACGGCTCGATGGCTCCTGTCCGCGTCAGGGCGGCGAGGTCCTGCGTGGCGGGTCGCAACACCCGCAGGGACAGACACGTGCCCGCGGGGGCGATCGGCGACAGGACCGCGTGCAGACGCACGGTGCACTGCCCGCTGCCCAGTCCGGTCAGCTGGCCGTCCACCCAGGGTTGCGCCTCGTCGAGCCGACGTCCGGCCGACAACGCCAGCCGTTGGGCCAACCGCCGCACGGCATCGTCGTCGGCGAATCGAATCGACGTGCGCCGCAGGCCGTCACCATCGTCGACCCACACCGCGTCGGGCGCGGTGACCAGAACATCGGTGGTCCCCTCTGCACGCAGCAGCGGGTCGAGCACACCGGCCCCGGTGAGTTCGGTCTGCAATACGCGCAGGCCGCTGAGCACCTCGGCGTCCCCGAGCAAGCCACCGGACTCCGCTCGGATGGCGGCTGCGACCGCAGTCGGCCGCAGGGGTCCGGACTCCGCGGCCAGCCGCTCGCGGACGCGCTCAACCAGCGAGGCGCTCATGCCGCGCTCACCACCGGATGCTGGTGCAGTACCGCCATCACCCGGCGCGCGGCACTGGCGAGCGGAGAGCGGCGGCGCAACCGAAGACCACCGTGTTCCAGCGTCTCGGCAATACCGGCTTGCGGTCGCATCGCGGCAAGGAGTGGAAGGCCGACGATCTCGGCCACGTCGGAGGATCGCAGCCCGCCCGGTGCGGGCCCCCGCACGACCAGGCCAGCGTTGGGGTTCACCGTGGAAACCCAGCGTGCGACGCGTTCGGCTGCGGCGCAGGACCGCACATCGGCCGGGGCGAGGACGATGACGAGATCCGCGGATTCGAGTGCGGTCTCGGCCGCCGCGGTCGATCGCCTCGGCACGTCGCAGATCACCGTCGCGCCGCCCCGGCTGCCCGCATCGACGACGGCACCGAGGGGCGCGGCGTCGACGTCGCCGCCTCCGCGACCGCCCGAGAGCACACAAACGCCGCGTTGCCGTGGCAGCGCATCGCGTAGCGATGCGTAGTTCAGCCGTCCCCCCTGCAGCGTCAGATCCGGCCAGCGCAGCCCGGCGTCCGCCTCGATCCCCAGCAGGAGGTCGATGCCGCCGCTCCACGGATCGGTGTCGATGAGCAGCGCGTCGGTCACCTGAGCCGCCGTCTGCGCCAGCGCAGCCGCGAACACCGATGCGCCCGCTCCACCCCGTCCCGCGATGACTGCGACCACCGCGCCGCGCGCGACGTCGGCCACTGAGGCTTCGGCGGCTTCGGACAGCTCGGCCATCAGCTCGCCGTCCTGGACGGGCAAGGCCACGACGCGCTGCGCGCCGACTGCGATGGCGGCCTGGAAGTCGGCGGGGCTGGGCTCCGACCGCGTGATCAGGATGACGCAGCCTCGCCTCGGTAACAGCCGCTGCGCGCAGCGGTGGGCTGCCCCGCGGTCGAGCAGGACGGCCACCGCGCCCGTCCAGACCTTGCGACCGGATGGTTCGCTGGCGTGAACGACTTCGACACCGGCCGCGGCGGCGATGCGATCAACATCGTCGCGAAGCTCAGCGTCGCCCGTCAGAGCGAGAATCCCGGCGGTGGTTCCCATGAGCCCACCATGCGGGCTGTCGCTAACGCCGCGCCACCGTCAACCCGGACTCTGTGGATGAACCGCAAATTGGGGACCACCGGCAAAAATTGACGGCGAAAACGATATTCCGCAACCACGGGCCGTCGGTTCATCTGTCCGAAAGACGAACGTTGCGACAATGAGGATGTTGCCCGCACACGGAGCGAGTTGGCGACGGAGAGAAGACACCCCAGAAAAAGGGACGACCCCCGCCAGGGGGGGAGGAGGCGGAGGTCGTCGTGTATCAGCCCCGGGGGGTCGGGCTGATGCACACCCGGCATAAGCCGAGTAATAATCACTATACACACGGCCACATGGATGGGCGCAAGTGTCGCGCCTGATTAAAAAGCATGGGCGTAGCAGGAAAAATGCAGTCACCGGCACCTGTCGGAGACTGTCATTTCATAGACTTCTTTCCTCCGGCGCAGTGCACGGCCCTATGCTGGATCCGTGGCCGCATCCCGCCCCAGCTTTGAAGGCCCAAATGAGGCGCAAACGATGCACCCGGCTAACGAACCGGTCCGGACCGCCGCCTTCTTCGATCTTGACAAAACGGTCATCGCGAAGTCGAGCACACTAGCGTTCAGCAAACCTTTCTTCGATCAGGGGCTAATCAATCGGCGGACGGTTTTGAAGTCCGCGTACGCCCAGTTTCTCTTCCTGATGTCGGGCGCCGACCACGATCAGATGGACCGGATGCGCTCCTATCTGACCAACATGTGCACCGGGTGGGACGTCGAGCAGGTGAAGTCGATCGTCGGTGAGACACTGCACGAGATCGTCAACCCACTGGTGTTCGCCGAGGCTGCCGAACTCATCGCCGACCACAAGCTGTGCGGTCGTGATGTGGTGGTCGTTTCTGCCTCTGGCGAGGAAATTGTCGCCCCGATCGCCCGCGCGCTCGGGGCCACCCATGCGATGGCGACCCGCATGGTCGTCGAGGACGGCAAGTACACCGGCGACATCGCCTTCTACTGCTTCGGCGAAGGCAAGGTGCAGGCGATCCGCGAGCTAGCGGCCCGCGAGGGATACGCGCTCGAACATTGCTACGCCTACTCCGACTCGGTCACCGATGTGCCGATGCTCGAAACGGTCGGCCACCCCACCGTGGTAAACCCGGACCGCACATTGCGCAAAGAAGCATCGGCGCGTGGCTGGCCGGTGCTGACGTTCTCCAAGCCGGTGTCGCTTCGGGACCGCATCCCAGCACCATCGGGAGCGGCCATGGCAACCACCGCTGCGGTCGGTGTCAGCGCGCTGGCGGCCGGCGCGCTGACGTACTCGTTGTTGCGCCGTTTCGCCTTCTGATCCGGCTCGTCGGCTGCTTCCTGCGTTTTTCGCGGGCACTGCGCGTAACGATCCGGCGACGCGGCCATTTGCCCCTTGATGTGACCGCGGTCACGGAGTACAAAGGAATCACGGAAGCTTGGTGAGGCCAAGGCCGAGTCGGAAGAGAAGGCTCGGATCTCCCGAACCAGGCTACCCAGCACGGATCCCGGCACCCACGCGGAGCACATGCCGCGGAATAGGCAAAAGTGTTGCGGGCCTGCGTAATTGCGATAGCGGACGGTTTCGACGGCCCCTTGGGTGGGGTTGCAGCCGGAGCGCATCGACAAGACGCCGAGGCCACCCACGCAACCGACCAGAGCACGCATGGTAACCGGAGTCCGTGCTAGCGGGCGGCGAGCCGAATCAGTTCGGAACGTCGCCCGCTTTACTTTGCTGGAGGGCCCTCGCCGACGCTGCCCTGCGCGATCGCCAACGCCTCCCGCGCACCGGCATGCAGCGCACGACAACTCATCAGCAGCCAGGCGGTGAGGCCGTCGGGGGTCCCGGACGCGAACCCGCGCGCGGCAGCGCGATAGTCGCCCGACTGGCGCATCCAGTACACCTCGGGCACACCCAGCCCGTGCGGGTCCAGCCCAGTCGAGATCGTCACCAACCGCGAAACGGCCCGCGCCACCACTCCGTCTGCGCTGCCGAACGGGGCCAGCGTCAGCAGTTCACCGTGCGCGACGGCCGCAAGCACCGGCGCGGGCACCCCCCGGCCTCGCGTGGGTCCAGGGATCCCGCCGGTCACGATGGCGGCCAACAGCTCCAGACGACGGCCGACGTCGGTGTCCGAACGCGGGCGACCCAGGTGGTCGTCGTCGGCGATATCGGCGGCCGCCAGTGCATGCAGCCTCGCGATGGCCTGCATCGGGGCGCGCTGCCACACCCCGATCAGGGACGTCGCTCCGCCCTCCAGCGATTCGGATACGCGCAGGGCGCCGGCGAGGATCGGGTCTGGGCCCTCCTCCGACAACTGCAGTGCGCCGCCGTCCAGAACCGACGACGCCCGCGCCGCCCGCAGCCCCGCCTCTGCTGCGTTCGCCGGCCATCCGCGAAGGTTGGCACGGTGCCGGTGCGCTCGCCCCAGAGCGTCGCTGGCTTCGGCACACGCTTCAGCCACGCCTGGCAGCTCTGCCAGGGGAGCCAATGGGTCGGCGGTGGTCACGGCAGCACACGCTAGCCGACCGTTGGGCCCGTCTGTCGCGACGTTCGGCGCTCGCGACGCACCGCCTGCGGAGCGAGCTGTGACTTGCAGACCTGATCATCGGCCTGGGTGACTACGCTCACAGACATGACAGGCACCTCGACGAAGCACACCGACGTTCCGTCTTCCTACGCCCCCTCGGACGAATTCGCCGCACAAGCCAACGCGACCGAGGAGATGTATCGCGAAGCCGAAGCCGACCGTCTCGCGTTCTGGGCCAAACAGGCCGAGCGGCTGGCGTGGGAGACCCCGTTCGATGAGGTACTGGACTGGTCGGAGGCGCCGTTCGCGAAGTGGTTCGTCGGCGGCAAGCTCAACGTCGCCTACAACTGCGTAGACCGCCACGTCGAGGCGGGCAACGGCGACCGGGTGGCGATCCACTGGCAGGGCGAACCAGCCGATGACACCCGCACGATCACGTACGCGCAGTTGCAGTCCGACGTGTGCAAGGCCGCCAATGCGCTCACCGAACTGGGCCTCGTCTCAGGCGACCGAGTCGCCATCTACATGCCCATGCTTCCGGAGGCCATCGTCTCCATGCTGGCGTGCGCGCGACTTGGCGTCATGCACTCCGTCGTCTTCGCCGGCTTCTCGTCGACCGCGCTCGCGGCCCGCATCGAAGACGCCGAGGCCAAGCTCGTCATCACCAGCGACGGGCAATTCCGGCGCGGTCAGGCGGTGTCGCTGAAGGAGTCCGTCGACGAGGCATGCAAGGGTCAGGAGTCCGTCGAGCACGTGCTTGTGGTGCGCCGCACCGGAATCGACGCGCCGTGGACCGAGGGCCGCGACGTCTGGTGGCACGACACCGTCGAGTCGGCATCACCGGAGCACACTCCCGAGGCATTCGATTCCGAACACCCGCTGTTCCTGCTCTACACCTCGGGAACCACCGGCAAGCCCAAGGGCATCATGCACACGACGGGCGGCTATCTGACTCAGACCTCGTACACACACCACTACGTCTTCGACATCAAGCCCGAGACGGATGTGTACTGGTGCACCGCCGACATCGGCTGGGTCACCGGCCACAGCTACATCGTTTATGGTCCCTTGTCGAACGGCGCAACGCAGGTGGTCTACGAGGGCACACCGAACTCGCCGGACGAACACCGGCACTTCGAAATCATCGAGAAGTACGGCGTCACCATCTATTACACGGCGCCCACGCTGGTCCGCATGTTCATGAAGTGGGGTCGCGAATTCCCGGATGCCCACGACCTGTCGAGTCTTCGGTTGCTGGGATCGGTTGGTGAGCCGATCAACCCGGAGGCATGGCGGTGGTATCGGGATGCGTTCGGCGGCAACAAGACTCCGATCGTCGACACCTGGTGGCAGACCGAGACCGGCGCGATCATGATCTCGCCGCTGCCCGGCATCACCGAAACCAAGCCCGGCTCTGCGATGAAGCCGCTGCCCGGCATCTCGGCGATCATCGTCGACGAGGAGGGACGCGAGTTGGTGCCGGGGGCCGACGAGGCCGAGCACGTCACGGGTTACCTCGTGTTGGACAAGCCGTGGCCGGCGATGCTGCGCGGCATCTGGGGCGACCCGGACAGGTACAAGGAGACGTACTGGTCCCGCTACGGAAAGCAGGGCTGGTACTTCGCGGGCGACGGCGCGCGGGTCGACTCCGACGGTTCGATATGGCTGCTGGGCCGCATCGATGACGTGATGAACGTTTCGGGACACCGGATTTCGACCACCGAGGTGGAGTCGGCACTGGTCGGCCACTCCGGGGTGGCCGAGGCGGCCGTGGTCGGTGCCAACGACGAAACAACCGGTCAGGGCATCTGCGCGTTCGTCATCCTCGAGTCGCACGCCAAGCACCGCGACGACGATGACATGGTCCACGAACTTCGTGAGCATGTGGCCAAGGACATCGGCAAGATTGCGAGGCCTCGGGAGATCCACGTCGTACCCGAGCTGCCCAAGACCCGAAGCGGGAAGATCATGCGCCGACTGCTGCGCGATGTCGCCGAAGGACGTGAGCTCGGCGACACCTCGACTCTGGTGGATCCCAACGTGTTCGAGGCGATCCGGGCCAGTAAGGCCGAGACCTAGTCAGTGCACGAGGAGGGCGATGGACACAACCGGATCCGCAGTCCCCGCTGCACTGCGCCGGGCGCATGAGTTGTTCGTCGCAGGTCAGGTCGACGCGTCCTACCTTGCCGCCGCGGCCATTCGACGCGTGGTGGTCGAGAGCTGGCAGCGCAGCATCGCCACCGGTGTGGACCCTGACCTGAGCGGTTCACCAGCGGCGGCAGCGTTGTGCCGCAACGAGACCACCCTCGCCAAGATGCGTGCAGGCCACCCGTTGGCGGCGACGTTACCCATAATCCGTCGGTTGCTCGTCAGCGACGCCGCCGATTCCGGTGTGGTCGTGGCGGTCTCGGCGGCGGATGGCACTCTGCTGTGGGTCGAGGGTGACAGTGCGGCATGCCGCCGGGCCGAATCGATGAACTTCGTTCCCGGTGCCGATTGGAGTGAACGCGGTGCGGGGACCAATGCCCCTGGGACGGCGCTGGCGCTGGACCGCGAAATCCAGATCCGCGAATCTGAGCACTTCTCCCGAATCGTCCAACCCTGGAACTGCACAGCGGTCCCCGTCCATGATCCGGCGACCGGGGCCCTCATCGGCGCCGTGGACCTGACCGGCGACGGCCAGGTCGCCTCGCCCCAGGCGCTGGGGCTGGTTCGCGCAACGGTGGCGGCGGTCGAAAGCCAGTTGGCGCTGATGCATCTGACGGCCTCGAAGACGACGCCCACAACGGCACAGCCACGACTGGCCGTTCTGGGCGGCAATCGTCCGCGCTGGATCGCGCCCGACGACGACGGCCGAGTTCAATCGTTCTCGTTGACCGGCCGGCACGCCGACATCCTTGTTCTGCTGACCCGCCACCCCGAGGGGCTCAGCGCCGACCACCTTGCATTGCTGCTCGACGAGAAGGATCTCGACGTTGTCACCGTGCGCGCGGAAATGTCGCGACTGCGCCGTGTGATCGGTCCACACCACCTGGATTCGCGTCCCTACCGACTGACCGGGTTGGTCAGCAGTGACCTCAGTGAGGTGTTCGACGCACTCGCCGCCGACGATGTCGAGGACGCGCTCCGCTGCTATGCCGGTCCGCTTCTGCCGCAATCGGTGTCACCGGCGATCGCGCGCGTTCGCACCGAACTTTCCATGAGTGTTCGCGGCGCGGTGCTGGCGGCTGGACGGCCCGCACTACTTCGCCGCTGGCTGGAGACGCCGGAAGGCCGCGATGACCGGGACGGATGGCAGATGCTTCACGATGTCGCTGGAACGGGACCAGCGGCGCGTGCACGGGCCAGCGGGCACCTTGCCGGCCTTGATCTCGAACTGGGTTAGTCGCCGCCGCCCAACCGTTGCGAAAGCTTGCAACCGTGGTGCAACCCTTTCTTTCCTACCTTCAGTGACGTGCGCCACAGCTGGTGTCGGCGACACCGGACAGGGAAGGAAGATCCATGACCGTCTATTCAAGACCGGGCAACACGGACGCCGTGATGTCATTCGAGTCGCGGTACGACAACTTCATCGGCGGGCAGTGGGTGCCGCCCGTTGCCGGCCGATATTTCGAGAACCGGTCCCCCATCACGGGAGAAGTGTTCTGCGAGGTCGCCCGCTCAGACGAATCCGACATAGACAAGGCGCTCGACGCCGCCCACGCCGCCGCACCCGGTTGGGGCAAGACCTCGGCGACTGAACGCGCCATCATTCTCAACCGGATCGCCGACCGCATCGAGGAGAACCTCGAATCGATCGCTGTCGCCGAATCGTGGGACAACGGCAAGCCGGTCCGCGAGACCCTGAACGCCGACGTGCCGTTGGCGGTCGATCACTTCCGGTACTACGCGGGCGCGATCCGCGCACAAGAAGGCTCGCTGTCCGAGATCGACGCAGACACCGTGGCCTATCACTTCCATGAACCGCTCGGCGTCGTCGGCCAGATCATCCCGTGGAACTTCCCGATCCTGATGGCGGTGTGGAAGCTGGCTCCCGCGCTGGCGGCGGGAAATACGGTGGTACTCAAGCCTGCCGAGCAGACCCCGGCGTCGATCCTCTACCTGATGTCGTTGATCGGCGACCTGCTACCCGCCGGCGTGGTCAACGTCGTCAACGGCTTCGGCGTCGAGGCGGGTAAGCCGCTCGCATCCAGCAACCGCATCGCCAAGATCGCGTTCACCGGCGAGACCACCACCGGCCGGCTGATCATGCAGTACGCATCGCAGAACCTGATCCCGGTGACGTTGGAGTTGGGCGGCAAGAGCCCGAACATTTTCTTCGCCGATGTCCTCGCGGCCAACGACGACTACCAGGACAAGGCGTTGGAAGGGTTCACGATGTTCGCCCTCAACCAGGGCGAGGTGTGCACCTGCCCGTCGCGCAGCCTGATTCAGGCCGACATCTACGAGGACTTCCTCGCGATGGCGGCCATTCGCACAAAGGCCGTCCGGCAGGGCGATCCACTGGACACCGAGACGATGATCGGCGCACAGGCATCCAACGATCAGCTCGAGAAGATCCTGTCCTACATCGAGATCGGCAAAAGCGAAGGCGCGCATGTCCTTACGGGGGGCGAACGCGCTGACCTCGGCGGTGACCTCAACGGCGGCTACTACGTGCAGCCGACGATCTTCGAGGGCAACAACAAGATGCGAATCTTCCAGGAAGAGATCTTCGGACCCGTCGTCGCGGTCACGTCGTTCAAGGACTACGACGACGCGATCGGCATCGCCAACGACACCCTCTACGGACTCGGCGCGGGCGTGTGGTCGCGCGACGGGAACACCGCGTATCGGGCCGGGCGCGATATCAAGGCCGGCCGGGTGTGGACCAACTGCTACCACCAGTACCCCGCACATGCGGCCTTCGGCGGCTACAAGCAGTCCGGCATCGGCCGGGAAAACCACCTGATGATGCTCGACCACTACCAGCAGACGAAGAACCTGCTCGTGTCCTACAGCGACAAGTCTCTCGGATTCTTCTGATACCCGACTAATCATCGATCAACCCGCCAACCAACAAGGAGTACGAACATGACACAGACACTCGACAACAACGTCGCCGGCAGCACCTCGGTCGCCACGATGCGCGCCGCGGTGGTTACAGAATTCGGTGCGCCACTGGACATCACAGATGTGGAACTACCCGTGCCCGGATACGGCGAAGCCCTCGTCAAGCTGGAGACATCAGGCGTTTGCCACACCGATTTGCATGCGGCGCACGGTGACTGGCCGGTGAAACCGGCTCCTCCTTTCGTTCCCGGGCACGAGGGATACGGCACCGTAGTGGCCCTCGGCGAGGGAGTTCAGGATCTCGCTGTCGGCGACAAGGTCGGCAATGCGTGGCTGTGGTCGGCGTGCGGCAGCTGCGAATTCTGCCGCACCGGCTGGGAGACGCTGTGCGAGGGCCAACGTAACGGCGGCTATTCAGTCGACGGCAGCTTCGGCACGTACATGGTGGTGAACGCCGCCTACGCGGCGCGCATCCCCGAGGGCGCGGATCCGCTCGAGGTTGCTCCGATCCTGTGCGCCGGTGTGACCGTGTACAAGGGGCTCAAGGTCACCGACACCCGACCCGGTCAGTGGGTCGCGATCTCGGGCATCGGCGGTCTCGGTCATATCGCGGTGCAGTATGCCCGAGCGATGGGGCTACGCGTGGTGGCCGTGGACATCGACGACGCGAAGCTGGCACTTGCCGAACGACTCGGCGCCGAGGTCACCGTGAACGCCCAGACCCAGGATGCGATTGCCGAAGTGCTGAAGGCGACGGGCGGCGTGCATGGTGTGCTCGTCACCGCGGTGCATCCACAGGCGTTCGGGCAGGCGATCGGCCTAGCGCGGCGCGGCGGCACCATCGTCTTCAACGGCCTTCCGCCAGGCGACTTTCCAGCACCCATCTTCGACATCGTCCTCAAGGGACTCACCATTCGCGGCTCGATCGTCGGCACCCGCCAGGACATGGCCGAGGCGCTCGACTTCTACGCCCGCGGGCTCATTCACCCCACCGTCACGAGCGCGGGCCTCGACGACGTCAACGAGGTGTTCGAGCGGATGGAGCGTGGCCAGATCGACGGTCGCGTCGTCATCGACTACCGGTAGGCGAGGAGCGAGACCTAGTCAGGCGGCCGGCGCTGCACCGACGGGAACGAATCCGGAGCCGGGCCGATTCTTCGCGACAATGTCGGCCAACTGCGTGTTGAACGACATGTTCACCGCGGGCGTGTGCAGTGGGATGTATTTGATGATGCACGTCGGAAGCTCTTCGGAGAACGCGCCGTGGATCATGCCCACCAGCCGGTTGTTGACGGTCACCGGTGCGCCGGAGTCGCCCGGCTGCCCGCACACCTGGTTGATGAAGGTACCCGGCTCGTCGCCCGGGCCCCAGGTGATGCCGCACGAGTACCCGGTGGTGCGGCCGAGCTTGCAGGCGATGTCGCCGACGACGGGGTCGGGGCCGAGGCCGTCGATCTGGAATCCGTCGATGTTGTTGACCGGACGCACCTTCTGCGGGTCGAACTGGATGACCGCGTAGTCGAGAAGATCGTTGCCCGCCACCATCGTGCCGAGCACGCCGGCATCCTCGTGGCCCTCCGCGGCGACCTGCGCGCCCGGACCACCGCAGTGCGCGGAGGTGAATCCGATAAGGCTGCCCCGGTTGTCGTTACCGATGGCAGTGAGCGTGCAGAACGTCTCGCCGTTGACCACCAGACCCGAGCCACCGCCCAGCGTGACGGGATCCTGGGCGTGCGCGATCGCGGCGGTCGGCACGAATAACGCGATCAGGGTGGCGACAACCATGGGGATCCGCAGGCAGCGGCCGCTGCTCCTCAACTGAAGAACCTCCTCGACTCGCCCGACCTGCGATCCCGTTCGTCGTCCAAGTCTAACGTCGGCCGGAATCGTTTGACCGCGCGCCGCATGGCAACATGAACCGCAGACCGACATGAATGCGGGAGGAATTGTCGTGAGCGATCGCAGGAATGGCGTGCCGACCACCGTGACCTCTATACCACTGGTCGACCCGCACGCTCCCAAGCCCGACCCGTCGATCGGCGACCTCGTCAAAGACGCCACCGCGCAGGTGTCCACGCTGGTACGCGCCGAGGTGGAACTCGCCAAGGCCGAGATCACCCGTGACGTCAAGAAGGGCCTGACCGGCAGCGTCTTCTTCGTCCTCGCGCTCGTGGTGCTTTTCTACTCCACCTTCTTTTTCTTCTTCTTCGCCGCCGAGCTGCTCGACACCTGGCTGTGGCGATGGGCGGCATTCCTGATCGTGTTTGGGGTCATGGTCCTGGTCACCGCGATCTTCGCGCTCCTCGGCTATCTCAAGGTCCGCCGCATCAGGGGACCGCAGAAGACGATCGAGTCGGTCAGGGAATTGCCCGACGCACTGACACCGGGCCATGACAGGACCGGCGCCGTGGCGATCGAGTCGAACGGCGACGGGAAGTCCGGCAAGCCGGCGTCGACCTCTGACCCGTCAGGCTGGTAATGCCACCCGATCCGTCGGTCGTTCGGATCGACGGTCCCTGGAACCATCTCCAGGTGCACGCCAATGGAATTCGCTTCCATGTGGTGGAGGCGCACTCCCAGGACTCATCGTCCATACCTGTCACGGAGCGCCCGCTGGTCATCCTGCTGCATGGGTTCGGCTCGTTCTGGTGGTCATGGCGTCACCAACTCCGCGGGTTGACGGGTGCGCGGGTGGTGGCCGTCGACCTGCGCGGCTACGGCGGCAGTGACAAACCGCCACGCGGTTACGACGGCTGGACGCTGGCCGGCGACACCGCCGGGCTGGTTCGCGCACTCGGCCACAAGGCCGCAACACTGGTCGGTCATGCCGACGGCGGCCTGGTCTGCTGGGCGACCGCGGTGCTGCATCCGCGCATGGTCCGGTCGATCGCCGTTGTCAGTTCGCCACATCCGGTGGCACTGCGCGCGTCGGCGCTGACGCGACGGGACCAGGGGCGGGCGCTGCTGCCGTGGATGCTGCGCTACCAGATTCCGGCATGGCCAGAGCACTCGTTGACCCGCCACAACGGTGCGGAACTCGAGCGGCTGGTCCGCAGCCGCGCAGGCGAGAAATGGCTTGCCTCCGAGGACTTCTCCGAGACGATCTCGCACATGCGGTGCGCGATCCAGATTCCCTCGGCCGCTCATTCGGCGTTGGAATACCAGCGCTGGGCGGTGCGGAGCCAGTTCCGCGGTGAAGGGCGGCGGTTCATGCGGTCGATGCGGCGGCCCATCAACGTACCGGTGCTGCACCTGCGCGGCGACGCCGACTCGTACGTCCTCGCCGACCCGGTGTATCGAACCCAGCGCTACGCACCGCATGGCCGCTACGTATCGATCGGCGGCGCAGGGCATTTCGCTCACGAGGAGGCGCCGGAAGCAGTCAACGATCAGCTGTCGCGCTACGTGGCGCAGGTGTACGGCGCCTGACTAGGTGACGCAGGATCCCGTGGCGACGCGCTGGCTGTTGTTGATCTTGTCGAACTGACGCCCGACCTCTTCGGCGGTCAGCACGAAGCCGGTGTCGGCGTCGTCGACTGCCGCACCGAAGACCACACCGAGCACCTTGCCGGTCCGGTCGATCATCGGTCCACCCGAATTACCTTGTCGCACACTGCCTCTGATGGTGTACACCTGACGCGTGACGGTGGTGTTGCGGTAGATGTCGGGACCGTTGAGCTCGATGGTCTCGCGGATACGGGCAGGCGTCGCGACGAAGTCGCCACCACCCGGATAACCCATCACGACGGCGTCCGTCCCGGTGGCCGCCTCACCCTGGATGAATTCCAGCGGTGTGGCGGTCAGGTCGGGAACGTCGAGGATCGAGATGTCGGCCTGCGGATCGTACGAGACGACGTACGCGTCGTATGTCCGCCCGTCGACCTCGACGGTGGCACTTTCCGCACCGGCGACGACGTGCGCGTTGGACATCACCCGATTCGGAGCGACGACGAATCCGGTGCCCTCGAGCACCTTCTGGCATCCGGGCGCGACACCGCGGATCTTGACCACGCTGGGCCGCGTCGCCGCAACGACGGGGTCGCCCGCAAGCGCGGCGTCAGGAGCGTCGACGGCGACGATCGGCGTGCGCCCGAACGGCTGCAACACGTCGGGCAGACCGGAGGTGTCCAGCAGCGCCGACAGCCGCGTCGGCACGGACCTCAGCCAGCTCGGCGCGACGTCGTCCACTTCCTTGAGCACCACCGAGCCCCGCACGGCGGCGGCCAGGTTCGGCTGGTCGGAGGTTTGCAGCGGGTAGGTGAGCATCCACGCGGCCACCAGCACGGCGACGATTTGCAGCGCCACCCCGATGGTGGAGTCCAGCGTCCGCACCCCCGGGTTGCGAATGGCGCCCCGCACGGCCCGGCCGAGCACCACGCCCGCGATCTCACCGACGACCACCAGTGCGAGGATCAGGAACAGCGTCACGAAAAGCTTGGTGCGAGGACCCTCGAGGTTGGCGACGACGTGCGGGGCCAGCAGGACACCGGCCACCGCGCCGAGCACCACGCCCACGAAGGACAGCAACGATCCGAGCGCGCCGGAACGCCACCCCGAGACGGCGGCGATGAACGCCACCGCGAGGACAGCGAGGTCGAGCCACTGCGACGATGTCATGGTTGCGCCTTACCGTAGCGGGTGTCGATCCCCAAGTCGCTCCGCGACTGCCCGCCGGCGGCGTCTCCTACTTGCGCCATTGCGTCCTCTAGTTCGCGGATGTCGTCGGTGTTCCACGGCCGCGCCCAGCCAGCGACGTCCAGCATCGCCGAGACCACCTGCCCGGTGAATCCCCAGACGAGCATCTCGTTCAGCAGGAAAGCCGGGCCGGCGGAGCGGCGCGTGTTCTCCTTGCGGTAGACCATGATTCGGTTCTCGGGATTGACGAATGCCCGGACCGGGACCCGCGCCACGACCGCCGTTTCGGACTCGTCGATCACCGCCACCGGCCCCGGATCGGGCGAGTAGGCGAGCACCGGCACGACGTGAAAGCCCGACGGCGGGATGAACATCCGCTCGAGGGTGGCCAGCGGCTGCAATCGGGCCTGGTCGATGCCGGTCTCCTCGGTAGCCTCGCGCAGCGCGGTGAACACCGGTCCGGTGTCGCCGGGATCGGCGGCCCCACCTGGGAATGCGGCTTGTCCGGCGTGGTGACGCAGGGTCGACGCACGCACGGTCACCAGCAGTTCGGCATCGTCGGGAAGGCCGCCGGACTGAGAATCGGGCGGACCGGAGAACAGCACGAGCACCGCGGCGTCACGCCGCGCCCCGGTGACCGCGGCCTTGGTGTTCGCGGCGGTGATCATCGCCAGCACCTCGGGCGGCACCCGCCTGCGGTAGGCGTGCTTGATGTCTTTGGCGTTGTCGACCAGCGGTTTGAGCCACGATGGGGCCGCTCCAGCGTTGAGGGGAACGAGTTCGCTCCCGTCGCTGGCCCAACTCACCCCGGCTCTCCTAACTGTGGATCGATGGCGGCCGCAATTTCGTCGGCATCGGCGAAGGACCGCGGCAGGATTTCGGCAACGCTACCGTCCGCACGCAGCACAACCGTCGCGGGCATGACGTTCGGAACCTTCAGCGCGGCCGCGATCCGCCTGCGGCCGTCCTGCAGCGTCGGCAGGTGTACGCCCAGCTCAGCCAGTCGCAGCAGGGCCGCTGTCTCGTTCTCGTCCTGATGCACCGTCAGCACCGTCACCTCCGAACCGACCCGACGCTGGTACTCCGCCATCGCGGGCAGTTCTTGGGCGCACGGCGCGCACCAGTAGGCCCATAGGTTGAGCACGACCGTGCGGCCCGCGACCGCCTTGGCGACGTCGACGCTGGACCCGTCACCGGCGCATTCCAGGATGATGCCGCGCAACGCCTCCGGTCCTTCCCCGGCGCCCGGCGTCGGGCATGGCATCAGGTCGGCGCTGGCGCGGGGTTCGGCCAGCGCCTCCGCGGTGTCGGCGTCGCGCCGGTCGCGGGAGGCGCCCGGACCCGTCGAGCCCGGCTGGGATTCGTCGCCGCCGAGCTGGGTCCACAGCGCGGCACCGAGGGCGACCACCACGACCATCACGGCCACGGTCCAGCGGGTCGAGGTGTTCATTCGATGCGTGGGGACGGCGGCTAGAGACCGGCCAGTGCCAGCAGGTGCTCGGTTTCGGGGCCTTTGACCAGAGGCGCGGCGATCAGCGGGTCGGTGGGACCGGCGCCGAAGGACGGGCAGTCCTTGGCGAGGACACATACGCCGCAGGCGGGCTTGCGGGCGTGGCAGACGCGGCGGCCGTGGAAGATCACGCGGTGGCTCAGGTCGGTCCATTCGCTGCGCTCGATGAGCTCGCCGACCGCATGCTCGACCTTCACCGGATCCTCTTCCGTAGTCCATCCCCAGCGCCTGACGAGCCTGCCGAAATGGGTGTCGACGGTGATGCCGGGAATGCCGAAGGCGTTTCCGAGGATGACGTTGGCGGTCTTGCGACCGATGCCGGGCAGCGTGACGAGCTCTTCGAGCGTCGCGGGCACCTGTCCGTCGAACCGCTCGACGAGTTCTTGGCCCAACCGCATCAAGGAGTTGGCTTTGTTCCGGTAAAACCCGGTGCGCCGTATCAATTCCTCGAGTTCGGTGCGGTCGGCCTGCGCATAATCGAGCGCCGTCCGGTACTTCTTGAACAGTGCGGGGGTCGCAAGGTTGACGCCCTTGTCGGTGCTTTGTGCCGACAGAATCGTGGCGACGGCCAACTCGAGCGGATTGGTGAAGTCCAATTCGCAGTACACATGTGGAAATGCCTGTGCCAGCTCACGATTCATTCGCCGCGCCCGACGGACGAGACCGAGGCGGGTCTCACCGTCTCTTTTGCGGGCACGCTTGGGCACAGTCACGAAAACAGCCTACTGATCGGCTCTGACAGGCCGTCACGGAACACTGCGCGGACCGGTGACAATTCGTAATCCCGCTGAGACCTTGGGCGTGTTTACTTCTGCCTTGTGTCTTGGTTGCTCGTGGCCCTAATTCCTGGGCTGCTGATGCTGGCAACTTTCGCGCTGGAACGGCTCGAGACGAGCCTGTCCCGCGACACCGTGTCGTCCAGCGACGTGGCGGCGTTTCTCGAACAAGCCGAGGCCGACGACGTCAACACACTTGCGCGAGACGGTATGAGCCGCGCCATCGACCGCCAGCATCGGCGATTGCACGGGCAAGCATCCAAACAGAACGACCGAATACCGGGCGGGGATGCTCCGGGTTTGCCGACGCGTGTCCTTGTCCACAGCGCGATCAATCCTGAATTTCAGCGGACTCGGCAACCCAATCGTGTGTAGCGTGGGCTGGTCACTTAGGCGCATACCTCTAGACTGATCGCGCTAACCATTTAGAGGTGGGCCTTCGCATGTCATATCAGCCAACAGCTTAAGAGGGGCAACGTGGACGAGATCCTGGCGAGGGCCGGAATCTTCCAGGGGGTCGAACCCAGCGCCGTTTCAGCGCTGACCAAACAACTGCAGCCCGTCGACTTCCCACGTGGGCACACCGTGTTCGCCGAGGGGGAACCCGGCGACCGGCTGTACATCATTGTTTCCGGCAAGGTGAAGATCGGCCGCCGCTCTCCCGATGGCCGCGAGAATCTGCTCACGATCATGGGCCCGTCGGACATGTTCGGCGAGCTGTCGATCTTCGACCCCGGCCCCCGGACGTCCAGCGCCACGACGATCACCGACGTGCGCGCCGTCTCGATGGACCGCGACGCCCTGCGTGCGTGGATCGCCGACCGCCCGGAGATCGCCGAGCAGCTGTTGCGCGTGCTGGCCCGCCGGCTGCGCCGCACCAACAACAACCTCGCGGACCTGATCTTCACCGACGTGCCCGGCCGCGTGGCCAAGCAGCTGCTGCAGCTGGCCCAGCGCTTCGGCACCCAGGAGGGCGGCGCGCTGCGCGTCACCCACGACCTGACGCAGGAAGAGATCGCTCAGCTCGTCGGCGCATCGCGCGAGACCGTCAACAAGGCGCTTGCCGACTTCGCCCACCGCGGCTGGATTCGGCTGGAGGGCAAGAGCGTTCTGATCTCTGACAGCGAGCGCCTGGCCCGTCGCGCCCGCTGACTGTCAGCTGCGCAGGTAGTCGACCTGGGCTTGGACGCTCCATTCCGCTGCGTCCCACAGTTTTTCGTCGACGTCGGTGTAAACATGCTCGACGATCTGCCGCGCGGTGGCCTCGTCGCCGAGCTCGCGTAGCGCCGCCCGCACCTGCTCGAGTCGCTCTTCGCGATGCGCCAGGTACATATCGCTGACCACTTCCAGGTCGGTGAGCTCAGGGCCGTGGCCCGGCAGGACCGTCCGGTGGCCGATGCCACGCAGCCGCCGAAGCGATTCAAGGTAGTCCCGCAGGCTGCCGTCTTCCTTGTCGATGACGGTCGTGCCGCGGCCCAGGACGGTATCGGCGGTCAGCACCGCGTCGTCGAGCAGGAATGACACTGAATCCGCGGTGTGCCCCGGCGTGGCCACCACTGTGATGCGCAAGCCGGCCGCGTCGATGACCTCACCGTCGGTCAGCGGTCCACCGAGGCCCCGCAGGAAGCCGCTGCCGACGGAGCGCACCACCGCGCCGGTACGGTCGACGATCTTGTCGATCGCACCCGTGTGGTCCTCGTGCTTGTGGCTGATGAGTACCAGTGGGATCTTGCCCAGGCCCACGATCAGCTCGATGTGCTCGTCGTCCTCGGGTCCGGGGTCGACGATGACCATCTCGTCGCTGCCCGGTCCCTGCAGCACCCACGTGTTGGTGCCCTCGAGGGTCAGCAGGCCGGGGTTGTCGCACAACAGCACCGACGCGGTTTCCGTCACCGGACGGAGTTTCTTGTACGCGGGGTGCTCGAGGGTCACGCGCTCACGCGACCTCGAAGATCACTTCGACCTCGACCGGGGCGTCCAGCGGCAGCTCCGAGACGCCGACGGCCGACCGGGCGTGTGCCCCGGCGTCGCCGAAGACCTCACCGAACAGCTGCGACGCCCCGTTGATGACTCCGGGCTGGCCGTTGAAACCGGGCGCGGAGGCGACGAAGCCCACGACCTTGACCACGCGGGTGACCGAATCGATGCCGACCAGCGAATGCACCGCGGCCATCGCGTTGAGCGCGCACACCCGCGCCAGCGCCTTGCCGTCCTCCGGTGTGACCTGGGCCCCCACCTTGCCTGCCTGAAGCAGACTTCCCGCCTCCATGGGCAGCTGACCGGCGGTGTAGACCAGATTCCCCGTACGCGCCGCGGGCACATAGGCGGCCAACGGCGGCACCACGTCGGGCAGCGTTATGCCCAGCTCGGCGAGTCTGGCCGACGGGCTCATTTTGGTCGCTTGAGATAGGCGACGTGCTGCTCACCGGTCGGTCCTTGGAGTACCGACACCAGCTCCCAGCCGTCTTCTCCCCACTGATCGAGGATCTGCTTGGTCGCGTGCGTCAGCAGCGGAACGGTGGCGTATTCCCATTTGATCGCTTCGCTCACGTCGCCCACCTGGTTTCTTCGCTCATGTTGCTGAGCTTATCGGGCAGCCAAGTGCACTTGGTTAGCATGCACGGGTGGGCACCACCTCTGAGGATCGCGGCGCGGTCGGCTGGCCGTCGCGCCTGACCAAGGCACGACTGCATTTCGTCACCGGCAAGGGCGGAACCGGCAAGTCGACCATCGCCGCCTCGCTTGCGCTGGCTCTCGCCGCCGGCGGCCGCAAGGTGTTGTTGGTGGAAGTCGAAGGGCGACAAGGCATCGCGCAGCTATTCGACGTGCCACCGCTGCCCTACGAGGAGGTCAAGATCGCCACGGCGGACGGTGGCGGCACGGTCAACGCGCTGGCGATCGACACCGAGGCGGCGTTCCTCGAGTACCTCGACATGTTCTACAACCTGGGCATCGCCGGCCGGGCGATGCGACGAATCGGGGCGGTCGAGTTCGCCACGACCATCGCACCGGGCCTGCGTGACGTGCTGCTCACCGGCAAGATCCGCGAGATCGTCACCCGTGCCGAGAAGGGAAAGCAGCCGGTTTACGACGCCGTCGTCGTCGACTCGCCGCCGACCGGCCGTATCTCCCGCTTCCTCGACGTGACCAAGGCCGTTTCGCAACTGGCCAAGGGTGGCCCCGTGCACTCGCAGGCAGAGAGCGTCGTGAAGGTATTGCACTCCGACCTCACCGCGATCCATCTGGTGACGCTGCTGGAAGCATTACCCATCCAGGAGACGCTGGAGGCCATCGACGAGCTCAAGGAGTTGGGCCTGCCGATCGGCAGTGTCATCGTCAATCGCAACATCCCCTCCTACCTGTCGCCGGATGACCTGGCCAAGGCCGCCGAGGGGGTGATCGACGCCGACGCCGTGCGGGCAGGACTCACCGATGCGGGAATTACGTTGTCCGACACAGACTTCGCGGGGCTGTTGACTGAGACCATCCAGCACGCCACCCGAATTCAGGCGCGTGCCGAAAGCGCCGAGCAACTCGACGAGCTCGACGTGGCCCGTCTCGAGTTGCCGCAGATTTCCGATGGCGTAGATCTCGGTAGCCTCTACGAACTCGCCGAAGCGCTCGCCCACCAGGGGGTCAGATGAGTACCACACCGCCCGCACTCGACATGGCCTCGATCCTGGCCGACACGTCCAATCGCGTCGTAGTGTGTTGCGGCGCAGGCGGTGTCGGCAAGACCACCACCGCAGCGGCGATGGCGTTGCGCGCCGCCGAGTACGGTCGCACCGTCGTGGTGCTGACCATTGATCCGGCCAAGCGGCTGGCGCAGGCGCTGGGCATCAAGGATCTGGGCAATACGCCGCAGCGGGTGCCATTGGCCCCCGAGGTGTCGGGCGAGCTGTACGCGATGATGCTCGACATGCGTCGCACGTTCGACGAAATGGTGATCCAGTACTCCGGAAAAGAACGCGCACAAGAGATTCTGGACAACCAGTTTTATCAAACCGTCGCGACGTCGCTGGCGGGCACGCAGGAATACATGGCGATGGAGAAGCTGGGCCAGCTGCTCTCCGAGGACCGCTGGGACCTCGTCGTCGTCGACACTCCCCCGTCGCGCAACGCGCTCGATTTCCTCGATGCGCCAAAACGGTTGGGCGGCTTCATGGACAGTCGGCTGTGGAAGCTGCTGCTGGGACCGGGCCGCGGTATCGGCAAGTTGGTGACGGGCGCGATGGGGTTGGCAATGCGAGCACTCTCGACGGTGCTCGGCTCTCAGATGCTCGGCGATGCAGCGGCTTTCGTGCAGTCGCTGGACGCCACGTTTGGCGGGTTCCGGGAGAAGGCCGACCGCACCTACGAATTGTTGAAGCGCCGGGGCACCCAGTTCGTCGTGGTCTCCGCCGCCGAACCCGACGCGCTGCGTGAGGCGTCGTTCTTCATCGACCGGCTCTCACAGGAACACATGCCGCTGTCTGGGCTCATCCTCAACCGCACCCACCCGATGTTGTCGTCGTTACACGCCGACAAGGCCGACGAGGCCGCGGATGCCATCGAAGCCGCCGATCCCGACTCAGTGACCGCGGCGGCGCTGCGGATCCACTCCGACCGTGCGGGACGGTCCAAGCGGGAGATCAGGCTGCTGTCGCGGTTCACGGGCGCCAATCCACATGTGGCGATCGTGGGTGTGCCGTCGTTGCCGTTCGACGTCTCCGACCTGGACGCGTTACGGGCGATCGCCGATCAGATCACCGGCGAGACGCCTGCGGCGTGAGCCGCAATCCAGCCGGAGCGGCTTAGACAGCGCTGCGGTGCTTGCGCTGGGCGGCGAAGAACTCGGCCCAGGAAACCACCTCGGGGTGCTGCTTGAGCAGGGCACGGCGCTGGCGTTCGGTCATGCCTCCCCACACACCGAACTCCACCCGGTTGTCGAGCGCATCGGCGCCGCATTCCAGGATCACCGGGCAATGCCGGCAGATCACGGCTGCTTTACGCTGCGCGGCTCCGCGGACGAAAAGCTCATCGGGGTCGGCCTGACGGCAGCGTGCCTGGGAAACCCAGGCGATGCGTGCCTCAGCCTCGGCGCCTTGGACGACACTGGGGGCAGAAATTGTCATGCTTGTCCTCCGCACTGCGGGCCTCGTACCGGACACCAGCGTTCCCCTTCGTTCCGGCCGCCCCCCGACGACGGCTTACTCTCCTGGTGCAGAGCGCGTTAGTGCGTTCTACGTCACGTTGCGACGGTCTAGTGTGACCTGCATCGCACTGTCAGCACAACTTAAGTGGTCAGAACGCTTCTGCGCAATACGTAGAAGGCCACTTTTTTGGGACAACCGTGCCGTCCTTGACGGAAATTGACGCGCGCGCAGGTCGGCGAGCTAACAATGTGAGGCGATAACCGGGGGAAATCTGCGAATTTTGCTGGCGGAATCCGCTAGCTACTCTGTACGCATGCCCGAGACCCCGCCGCCCCCACCGCCGACCGCGGTCGCGGTGATCAAGCTCGCGTGGTGCTGTGTGTTGGCCAGCGTCGTCCTCGCGGCCCTGATGTTTCCCGTGGTCGGAGGGTTCGGACTGGTCTCGAACCGTGCCTCGGACGTGGTGGCCAACGGTTCGGCGCAACTGGTGGAGGGTGAGGTGCCGCAGGTGTCGACGATGGTCGACGCCAAGGGCAACGTCATCGCGTGGCTGTACAGCCAGCGTCGGTTCGAGGTGCAAAGCGACCAGATCGCCAACACCATGAAACTGGCGATCGTGTCCATCGAGGACAAGCGGTTCGCCGAACACAACGGCGTGGATGTACAGGGCACTCTCACCGGTCTTTCCGGTTATCTGTCCGGAAACCTCGACACCCGCGGCGGCTCCACGATCGAGCAGCAGTACGTGAAGAACTATCAGTTGTTGGTGATCGCGCAGACCGACGCGGAGAAGCGGGCGGCCATCGAGACCACACCGGCGCGCAAGCTGCGCGAGATCCGGATGGCGCTGACGCTGGACAAGACCTTCACCAAGCCCGAGATCCTGACCCGCTATCTGAACCTCGTCTCATTCGGCAACGGCGCGTTCGGTGTGCAGGACGCCGCGCAGACGTACTTCGGCATCAACGCCTCCGAGCTGAACTGGGAACAGGCCGCACTGCTGGCCGGCATGGTGCAGTCGACCAGCACCCTCAATCCGTACACGAATCCCGAGGGCGCCCTGGCCCGCCGCAACGTCGTGCTGGACACCATGATCGAAAACATCCCCGAGGAGGCCGCGGCGCTGCGGGCGGCGAAGGACAAGCCCCTGGGCGTTCTGCCGGTGCCCAAGGAGTTGCCGCGCGGCTGTATCGCCGCGGGCGATCGCGCGTTCTTCTGCGATTACGTCCTCGAATACCTCGCGCGCGCCGGGATCAGTAAGGACCAGGTCGCCAGGGGCGGATACCTGATCAAGACCACTCTGGACCCCGACGTACAGATTCCGGTGAAAACGGCGGTCAACAACATCGCAAGTCCCGACCTCGACGGCGTCGCGAGCGTGATGAGCGTGATCAGGCCGGGCAAGGAGTCCCATCCGGTCCTGGCGATGGCGAGCAACCGGACCTACGGCCTGAACCTGGAGGCCGGGGAGACCATGCAACCCCAGCCCTTCTCGCTGGTCGGCGACGGCGCAGGGTCGGTGTTCAAGATCTTCACCACAGCCGCCGCGATGGACATGGGCATGGGCATCAACGCTCAGCTCGACGCGCCCGCCCGGTTCCAGGCCAAGGGTCTGGGCAGCGGTGGTGCCAGGGGCTGCCCACCGGCGACGTGGTGTGTGCAGAACGGCGGCAACTACCGCGGCACCATGAGCGTCACCGATGCGCTGGCCACGTCGCCGAACACGGCCTTCGCCAAGCTGATCTCGCAGGTCGGTGTGCAGCGCACCGTCGATATGGCGGTCAAGCTCGGCCTGCGTTCCTACGCGCTGCCTGGCACCGCCCGTGACTACGACCCGGAGAGCAACGAGAGCCTGGCCGACTTCGTCAAGCGACAGAATCTCGGCTCGTTCACGCTGGGCCCCATCGAGGTCAACGCATTGGAGTTGTCGAACGTCGGGGCCACGCTGGCGTCCGGCGGCATGTGGTGCCCGCCCAATCCCATCGCCGAGGTCATCGACCGCGACGGCAAGCAGGTGTCGGTGACCACCGAGACGTGTGAACAGGTCGTACCCGAGGGGCTGGCCAACACTCTCGCCAACGCGATGAGCAAGGACGACACGGGCGCGGGCACCGCCGCCGGTGCCGCTGGCTCGGTCGGCTGGAATCTGCCGATGTCGGGCAAGACCGGTACCACCGAGGCCAGCCGCTCCGCGGGCTTCCTCGGTTTCACCAACCAGTACGCCGCGGCCAATTACATCTACGACGACTCGACCGCGCCGGGCGCACTGTGCTCCTACCCGCTGCGCCAGTGCGGCGGTGACGGCAACCTGTTCGGCGGTAACGAACCCGCCCGGACGTGGTTCAGCGCGATGATGCCGATCGCCAACAACTTCGGGCCCGTCACGCTGCCGCCGACCGACCCCCGTTACGTCGATGGCGCACCGGGCTCGCGGGTGCCCAGTGTCTCCGGGATGAGCGAGAGCACCGCGCGGCAGCGGCTGCGCGACGCGGGTTTCCAGGTCGCCAACGAGTCGACGCCGGTGAACAGCACCGCGTCGTACGGATCAGTGGTGGGCACGTCACCGGCCGGTCAAACGGTGCCCGGGTCGATCATCACGATCCAGATCTCCAACGGCATCCCGCCGGCACCGCCTCCCCCGCCACCGGGTGCGATACCGGGTCTGCCGCCGCCGGTCGGGCAGACGGTGGTTCAGATCCCGGGACTGCCGCCGATCACGGTGCCGGTGCTGGGTCCGCCACCACCGCCGCCACCACCACCGGGGGCCCCGCCACCACCGCCGTGACAGCCCTGTGGTCTGGCCCACGCTGACCGCGGTGAAATCGCAGTGAACGGTGGGCTGGCAGTAAGCTCTGCTTCATGCCCGCGTCTTCGATTTTGAAGAATTCCGCAGTCGCCGCCGCCGGTTCGCTGGCTGCGGGGATCGGCTATGCGTCGCTCATCGAGCGCAATGCATTCGCCGTGCGTGAAGTGACGATGCCCGTGCTCTCTCCCGGATCGTCACCGCTGAAGGTGCTGCACATCAGCGACATCCACATGCGTCCGCAGCAGCGCCGCAAGCAGGACTGGCTGCGGGAACTGGCGCGGCTGGAGCCGGACCTCATCGTCAACACCGGTGACAACCTCGCCCACCCGAAGGCCGTGCCCGCCGTCGTGCAGGCACTCGGCGACCTGCTCGCCGTGCCCGGGGTTTTCGTGTTCGGCAGCAACGACTACTTCGGTCCGAAGCCGAAGAACCCGCTGAACTACCTGACCAATCCGACTCGCCGCCTGCACGGCGAGCCGCTGCCCTGGCAGGACCTTCGCGCGGCGTTCACCGAGCGCGGCTGGCTGGACATGACGCACACCCGGCGCGAGTTCGAGGTGAGCGGCCTGCTGGTCGCGGCCGCGGGCGTCGACGATCCGCACCTCAAGCGTGACCGCTACGAGACGATCGCCGGACCCGCCAACCCGGCGGTGAACCTGCGACTGGGCCTGACCCATTCGCCGGAGCCGCGGGTGCTCGACCGTTTCGCCGCCGACGGCTATCAGCTGATCATGGCCGGGCACACCCACGGCGGCCAGCTGTGCCTGCCGTTCTACGGCGCGGTCGTCACCAACTGCGATCTCGATCGTTCGCGGGCAAAGGGTGCCTCCCAGTGGGGCGCCCACACGCAGCTGCACGTGTCCGCAGGCATCGGCACTTCACCGTATGCACCGGTGCGGTTCTGCTGCCGCCCCGAGGCCACGTTGCTGACTCTGGTCGCCGCACCAATCGGCGGGTCCTTCACCGGCATCCAAGAGGGCCAGTCCCACCCGAGCGTCTCGGTGCGCTGAGCGCCTTGAGCGCGGCAACGAGCGCCAGCCGGGGCCGGCCACGCAAGTGGGTCGACAATGCGGTTCGGTTGATCGAGGCCGACGCGCGCCGTAGCGCCGACACGCACCTGCTGCGCTATCCGCTGCCGACCGCGTGGTGCGACACGGTTGATGTCGCGCTCTACCTCAAGGACGAGACCACCCACATCACCGGCAGCCTCAAGCACCGGTTGGCGCGGTCGTTGTTCCTGTATGCGCTGTGCAACGGCTGGATCGACGAGAACACCACCGTCATCGAGGCGTCATCGGGTTCGACGGCGGTGTCAGAGGCGTATTTCGCGGCGCTGCTGGGTTTGCCGTTCATCGCGGTGATGCCGAGCTCGACGAGCGCCAGCAAGATCGCCCTGATCGAATCACAAGGCGGCCGTTGCTATTTCGTCGCCGAGTCGTCGCAGGTGTATGCCGAGGCCGAGCGGCTGGCCGCGGAGACCGGTGGCCATTATCTCGACCAGTTCACCAACGCCGAACGCGCCACCGACTGGCGCGGCAACAACAACATCGCCGAGTCGATCTTCGATCAGATGCGCGACGAGGCCCACCCCGTGCCCGACTGGATCGTGGTGGGCGCGGGCACCGGTGGCACCAGTGCGACGATCGGCCGGTTCATCCGGTACCGCCGCTACCAGACGCGCTTGTGTGTGGTCGACCCGGAGAACTCGGCGTTCTTCCCTTCCTATGCGCAGGGGCGCGGCGACGTCGTCACGGGGATGTCGTCGCGGATCGAGGGCATCGGCCGTCCACGCGTGGAGCCGTCGTTTCTGCCCGACGTCGTGGATCGGATGGTCGTCGTGCCCGATGCGGCGTCGGTCGCTGCCGCGCGGCATGCGAGTGCGGTGCTGGGGCGACGGGTGGGTCCGTCCACCGGGACGAACCTGTGGGGCTCCTTCGGGCTACTTGCCGAAATGGTCGCCAACGGACGCAGCGGGTCAGTGGTGACCCTGCTCGCCGACAGCGGCGACCGCTACGCGGACACCTACTTCTGCGACGAGTGGCTTACCAGCCACGGGCTGGACCCCTCGCCGTGGGCCGAGGTCCTGGTCGAATTCGAACGCTCCGGCCGCTGGCCCTGATCCTCGGACCGGCCCATGAGGGGACCGTCGGACGTCAGGAACAGCCACAAGGCGGCCAGGACGAAGAATCCCAGATAGATCGAAGCGCCGAGCCCGGTCATTTCTCGCCTCACTTAGTCGTTTTCTACCGTCAGTTTGCATAACGCCACCGACAACCCAAATGCATCCACCGGCGTGTCGTGACGTGCACCTCAGTGCGGCCAGGCGCGTTTGGTGTCACACCGCGGGGGTGCGATACGCTGTCGTGGCTTCACTCGGGGTGTGGCGCAGCTTGGTAGCGTGCTTCGTTCGGGACGAAGAGGTCGTGGGTTCGAATCCCGCCACCCCGACTGGTGTGTTCGCAGGTAGAGGCCCTGACCGGGAATTCTGGTCGGGGCCTTCTTACTTCCCAGTCCGCAGCTGGTCCGCAGTGGATTCCAAAGACCGCATCCGCGCCGCATCTAGTGCAACCGAAACCTGCTCCAGGTCGTCCGGGAACAAGTCTGCATAGGTGTCCAGGGTCAGGACTGCGGACGCGTGCCCGAGCATCGTCTGGACGGCCTTGACGTTGGCCCCCGCGCTGATCGACAGCGACGCCGCCGTGTGGCGAAGGTCGTGCGGTGTCACGGTGGGGTACGCCGGGTCTGCTGCCTGGAGACGTTGGACGGCCACGTTGAAGACCCGCGGCCGCCACGTCGACACTCGCAGCAGTGCTCCTCCTGGCGATGTGAACACCAAGTCCTCACGCCGCTTACCCATCATGAGCACGGCCAGCGGCTCGGCCAGGAACGCCGGGAACGGCACCGAGCGACGTTCGTGGGATTTCGGCGACGACCACACCACACGTCCCTTCACCTCGGCGACCGCCTCACGGATATTCACCCTGCGACGCAGCATGTCGAATGACTCCACCCGCAGCGCTGCCATCTCGCCCCAGCGCAACCCGGTGTAGGCCAGAAATCGAACAACGATGGCGTACTCGCCGACCTCGCGGGCCAGAAGTTCCACCTGCCGGTGCGTCAGGTAGCCCCGTGCTCGGTGCTGTCGTCGCGGCGACTTCACTCCCATACACGGATTGCGGGGGATCCGTCGATCGTCGACGGCCATCTCCAGAATCTGTCTCAGGACGCTAAGCGCATTCTCGATGGTGGCCGGTTTGGCTCCACCCGCCGCCAATTGCTGCACCCACGCCCTGATATCCGACGATTGCACGTCGGCTACTGCGACCGCGGCCCACCGGCCTTCGACGTAGCCCGACCATGCGAACGCGCGTGTCGCAACCGTCGTCTCCTTCAAATGGCCCTGGGTACCAAGCCACTTGGCGTGCAATTCACGGACGGTAATGCGCCCGGCTTTTGGCGCGACATAGGTTCCTATCGTCTGCGCGGCTGTGATCTCGTTGAGAAAGGCCTGAGCGTCCACCTTGCGGTCGAACGAACGGGTGTTCTCACCGCCTTGATCATCGACATACCGGGCCAACCATCGGCGCCCTTTGCCATTGCGCGCGGCAGGGGTCCCGTCCGATCGACGCCACCTGTCCTCGACGCCGGCGCGGCGGTTTCGTCGCTGCATGTGAGCCACCTCCGTTGGGTGCCAGATTCCCACCGACCACCGACAGCCGACGAAATCGTTCGACTGGAGCCAATTTATAGGCGAAGTTGAGGGTACTGGTGGACAAATGCAGGGCGCCACCACCACCGTTGGATTCGTTGACAGAACCCACTATTGAGGAGCAGCTACATGGATCTACTGAGTGCCAAACAGGTTTCAGACATCATCGGCATTCCCGTTGGAACTCTCCGCTACTGGCGCCACTGCGACATCGGACCGGCCAGTTTCACCTTGGGCCGCCGAGTCGTCTACCGGCGCGACGAAGTGCTGCGATGGATCTCGGAGCAAGAAAGCGCAACCCGGCGCGGAGGCGGAGACGCCGCGTGAACCGCACCCACGAAAAAGACCCCGGGGCCTAGCCGAGGTCTTTGTTCGAACCACCTGATCATCCGACACGGAAGTTCCACATGAGAATAGCTCGTCAACGCAGCCTGCATAAGCACCGTATGCAGGAAATCCTATGAGCGACAACACCGAGACGGACAAGAAGTCGGTAGCCGCACGCTTGGTCAGCATGGCACAGGAACGCTACCTGCTCGGGCTCTCAGAAGAGGGCGAGCCGTTCGGCGCTGACCGCGACCGCCCGCACTTGGTGATGCTGCTCCGCGCCGGCAAGGCCGGTCTACGCGCCGACCTCGCCGCACGGTACTTCGCCGAAACCGGCGCGGTCGCCGGCGGCCAGGCGCTGACTGACGCCACCCTGATCCTCGAAGGTTTGGCTGCCACGAAGCCGCCCGAACGCCTCAACCTCCGCGTCGCTGACGATGACGGCACCATTTACATCGACACCGGACGGCCCGATGTCCAGACGATTCGTATCCGACAGGGCCGGTGGACGCTCACCGAACGGGCACCTGTGCGCTTTCTGCGTACCAAGTTGACCGGGGCGATGCCGCTGCCGGCTCAGGGCGGGAATGTCGAGAAGCTCTGGGATTTCGTCAACGTCGACTTTGAAGACCGACCGGTCCTCCTTGCTGCCCTCGTTGCCGCTCTTGTCCAGACGGACGTCCCCCACCCGATCTTGGCGCTGTTCGCCGAGCAGGGCAGCGCCAAGAGCACAACCACGCGCATGCTGGTCGATCTCATCGACCCGTCACCGGTCCCCCTGCGGCAGGCACCGCGTGACGCCGACTCGTGGGTCACTGCAGCCTCCGGTTCGTGGGTCGTTGCCTTGGACAACCTGTCGACTATCTCGCCGTGGTTGTCGGATTCTCTGTGCCGCGCCGCCACCGGCGACGGCAACGTCAAACGGGCGTTGTACACAGACTCCGATCTCGCAGTCATCAAATTTCGGCGGTGCGTCATCATCAACGGCATCGACGTCGGAGCAGTGCGGCCCGACCTCGCGGAGCGACTGGCGACTGTCGACCTGCGACGCATTGATCGCCACATGCGACAACCGGAAGCCACGATGCGACAACAGTGGCGCACGGCTCTACCAGGGATTTTGGGCGGGCTTCTCGATCTGGCCGCCGTCGTCCATCAACGGCTGGAAACCATTTCGGTCGACGTGTCGCCACGGATGGCGGACTTCAGTCGCACGCTGGCGGCCGTTGACGAGATTCTGTCGACCCATGGCTTCCGGCGTTACCTGTCACGCGCCAATCAACTCTCCGAAGACAGCCTGTCCGCCGACCCGTTCATCGAACAGCTACGGCTGCACATCCGGGAACCGCTCGTCGCAAAGTCCGGAGGCGACCTGCTGGCGACAGTCACGCCAACCGGCGACACCTGGCGCAGGCCGAAGGAGTGGCCCCGGAACGGGCGGGATGTCACGGCCGTCCTACGACGGCACGCACCCGCGCTACGGAGTCTGGGTTGGGCGATCGAAGACGATGGCGCTCGAAATCATCGGAATGTCCTGTTGTGGACCGTCTACCCGCCCTACAAAGATGTGTCGGCCAAACAACACTCGCAATCCTCGCGTCCCTCGCGCATTTCGGCTCCGCGGGAGCAGTCGTCCTCTGTTCAAGAGCTGCCCGCGCACCGCCAGACTGTCCCGAAGGGTCATTCAGCCGACGATCTAGACGTCGAGGCGTCGTGACCGCGCTTGTCGGGCTAGCGGCGTCGGCACCATCGGGCAGAATCTGGACCAGGTCCCTCAACGGGAGGAGTGGTCTTCGTGAGCACGCAATTCGACGCGATCGTCCAGGCGGTCATCCACGACTGGCCTGACTACGGGTGGTCAGGCCAGTTGGAGGCGGCCATCAAGCAGCTGTATCTGTCAGATCTTTCTTATCCAGCAACATGGTCCAGCGAACGCCGCGAGGAGTTCGCAGAGCGCCACGCCGGCGACGATGCGCTTCTTCTCACCACCTCGTTGGACGATCTCATCGATACCGTCACAGATCGCTATGCGCGCGATCACGGAGTTCTCCCCCATCGTGACGATGCGACCCTGCTTCTCGAAGCGGCGCGACGAGACGCAATCGACGAACTGGAGCTCCGCTTCGTGGCTGACCTACCTGCCGAGATCGCCGCGTTGACAGCCCACGGTGTTGGAAGGGCAAATGGCTCTCTGACGGCGTGCGGGCCGGCCCAACGGCGGCAGAGCAGCACACTGCGCCTAAGCCGTCCTTAGGTAGGTTCCGTTTTGCGGCGGCACCATCCGCTTCGAAATGGCCTTTCGCACTCCCGTGTCGACAGACGAGATGCGATCGAGCGGCGCATAGATCCCTTGAAGCCGCGTTCGCTATTTCCGGACCGGGGGCCGCTGCCTCTCCTGCTCCTCATCTCTGACGATAGCGCCTACACTTGTCGGTAGGTGCATCTAAGGTGCATCTCTATGGACAGGACAGTATGACCATCGATCCACACACACTTCGCCCAGCTGAGGACGTTCCATTGGGGGGGCTGCCCTCGGCCGATCCGACCCTGCTCGGAAACGCTCCCCTCGAAGTCGCAGTGATCGAGATCCGGTATACCGCCCGTACCGACGAGATCACACCGGAGGTCGCCGCTGCTTTCCGGGACGACCTTGTGGAGAACACGGGGGTGGACTTCCCGAGCATTCAACCCACCGTCCAACAGCAGATGAGGATCGACTTCGGGGCCAACGGCGTTTCCCAGGTGGCAGCGGAGTCCAGTGGGTGGCAAATTGCTTCCGCGGACGGAGCACACGTCACGCTCATGCCCGACATCCTGATCATGCAGGTCAACCGCTACGAGCGGTGGCGTACCAGCATGAAGGCTCCGCTAACCGTTCTGGTCGAATCTCTCGGACGGTTAGTCAAGCCATCGTTGGTGCACCGCATCGGTCTGCGGTACGTCGACCGCTTCCATGACAGTGGGTTCAACTCTGCAGAGGCTTGGCGTGGCCGGATCGACGACACCCTTCTGGGCCCTGTGCTTAACCCAGTGTTCGGCGGCAGTGTTCGAGGTGCTCAACAGCAGGTGGAGATCCGGCTTGATGATCATCACGGCGCGTTGCTGCGGCATGGACCAGTTCGCGATGATTCGGGCAAGTGCGTGCAGTATCTACTCGATACGGACGTGTTCCGCCACTCCTCATTCACGTTCGACGTGCGAGAGGTCGTCATCTCAGCGGAGCGGCTGAACCGCACTTCGTTGTCACTTTTTCAGGCGTCGGTTACCGATACCTACCTGAAAGAGCTTCGAGAAGGGAGCGCGAAATGACGATCATGGAGCAGCAGCCGACCGGCTCCCGCGTGCTCCGGTCACCTTCCTGGGCCCGAGCACAAAAGGGCCTGTACCCGGCCCCTTGCGAGGACGGACTCTGGTCCAGCACGTTCGTGGAGATGAGTTCATCGCCGGGGTTGCGGGATGTCGTCGCGCATTTCTCTGGAGCCCTCGACCCGTGCGGATGGGATCAGGTTCGCGTCGAAGTTTTCAAGAGTCTCGACGGGCAGATGAACCTTCCGGGCTCGGCGCTGTGGTTGACGATGCCGTATACATTCATCGATACGGTGCTGTCCGACGAGCAACAGGTCGACGAGACGGTCGATGTTCTTGATGCCTTCGAACGAATCCGAGCCGAACTGGGCCTAACGCAGAAGGAGATGTTCAAGGCCACCGGCATCAACAAGCGCACGTTCCACTCGTGGGCGGCAAAGCCCCCCGCCAGCCGGCCCCGTGTAGCCAGCTTGGGTGGACTGTGGGAGTTGGCGGACGCCGTCGACGACCTCCGCAGCACACTGGACCAGCCGATGAACAGGTGGCTGCGTGCCGACAAGAAGCGAGCCTCCGCACTACTCGACGGCCGGTTCGACGACCTCGTTGACCTGGCTGTGGATCGGACGCCGTTCCCTCGGCGAGAGATCGGCACTTCGGTATACGAGGGGATCGCCGAACACGTCGAGACACCGATCATTCGAACCGGTGGTCCGGTGGTGACCGAGAACGTCGAGGACGGATTCGCCCGGTGACTATTGATCGACTCCTGCCGGAGCGATGGCCCCCGCACACGCTTCTCGCTCTGGAGCGGTGGCGGCAAGGGCATCTTCTCCCGATGGATCGCGGCGCATGGATCGTCCCAGCGTGGGTAGACGACCCTGTAACCGGAGAACCCGCTGCCGATGGAGCGTTGGGTGAGGTGCGTGCTCGGTCAGCACCATTGAGTGACAGCGGGTATGCCGCGGTGGTGTCACAGACCTGCGACATTGCGGGCGGTCCCGGGATGCGGCATCCGCTGGTGCAGGCATGCCCGGTACGCGACATCTCAGTCTTTTCGACGGAGAAGGTCCAGCAGATCAAAGACCATCAGCTCTCCGACTACGTCTGGCTAAGTGAGCCTCCGGTTCCTGGAGCGGTTTGGGCCGTGGACCTGCGCGCGATCGTTCCGGTCAGCAAGGGTTTGCTCGCTGCGCAGGAACCGGTCGTGGGGTTCGCCTCGATTGAGGACGAGCTCATTCTCGGACAGCGCCTTGCCAGCAAACTTGGCCGGCCTGCTGTGCACGATGCGCTTGCCGGTCCGGTATTCGAAGCTCTGCGCAAACTCATTTCGAAGGCGAAGAAGTCGCAGGACTGGTGCGATGACGTCGAACAGCTTCGTTTGGAGATCGTCGAGGGGACCACACTGTATCCGAAGCGTGTGCGACTACTCGTGCTGACAGACGTCCGCTTCGGACCGTCGGAGAAGAAACCGCTTCGCGACGAATGGAAGTCCCATCGGAAGTCATTGAACGCCGCCGGGATTACTTGGGAACCAATCCATTTCCTCACGGTCGACAAATGCCCCGTGCGACTCTATCGCGCGTCGGTACCCATCGAAGCGCCGACTCTCGAGCGCGGACGGTTTGCATAGACCCACTCGGGGTGTCCGCCTCACCAATCGCACAGCTGATTTCGGACAGGGTGGCCCCACGTACCTATCGAAGCACGCCGCGGTCCGCTCCCGGCCGGATCGCGGAGTCAGAAGGCAGGTTACGAGCGACTGCGCTCACTGGCGACGGATCCGCCCTAGGGCGCTCGGCAACGCCGATGCCGATGTTGCGCAGGACGCACATCGATTGCCTGGCGGGTTATCTGCCACGTGACCCAGGTTACGCAGCGCGCATCACGCGGGCACAACGGGCGTTGACGACCAGATGATCGATACGGTTGCTGAGCCGTTCAGGCGCGATACGGATAAACAGCTTTGGCGAGATCACGCGCCGCCGTCAGAGTCGCTCGGTCGAGGTCCTTGTGCCGTGCCCGTTCCGTGAGCCTCGCTAGCAGCGTGCACAGCGCCCGCTCGTCCCGGGAGGCAATGTCTGCGGCGTCGAGCGCGCTGACAGGGACAGGAGCCGGTGAATCTTCAGGCGTCAGGGCGAGGTCGGTCGCGGAACCGGCCCTCGGCACCTCGACGACGCGGATCGGCGTTCCGTGGCGCTCGGCAGCCATGCGTGCAGCAGATGAGTCGCGCCGACACGTGTCCGAGCAGTAGAGCCGGCAGCGTCCGCGACGTGGCCTGTCTTCAGGATCCATCATCAACACATCGCATCGCACGCACCGCGGCCACTCCGTGTCCACACGAGCGTCGCGCCATGCATCAGCGCGCGCAGCCGGTTGCTTCTTAACGGCTTTCGCCGCCTTGCTGCGCAGCAGCGCGCGTATCTCTCTGACATCAACACCGACCAGCTCGGCGATAGCCGCCAACGTCGCGCCACGTTCCCGCATGTCCTTGATCGATGCACAGGCTTCCGCGTAATAGCGGCTGCGCCTGCGCTGCGCCTCCGCCTCCGCTTGCTGGCGAGACTGCGCGACGCGACGGGCCTGCCATTCGTCCACATCCTGCAGGCGTCCGATCAACGCCCGAACGGCGGTCGCGTCATCGGCGTTGGCACGGTCCTGCTGCGCTCGCACTTCGTTCGCTCGGCGTTGCGCCTCGACGGCGCGACGACGCGCCTCCAGTTTCGACACAGCAGTCATGTCGACAACCTACGAAGCAACACGAGGTTTCGTCCACGACCACAGCCACATTCGTCTCAGTTCCGCGCGTCGCTCAGCGTCACTTCCGATGGCGCGCCCCGGCCGCTGTCGTCACTGCCGAGTAACCCGCCCCGCTTGCCACCAAGCCATCCCTGCCAGCCAGTTCCTCCAATTCCGACACACCTCTTGCACTCTGGGGCCAGCACGATCACTTTTCGTCGGACGATAAACACGCATCGATCCGCAATGCCATTGACGAAAGTGCTACGGGGTCTCAACGCGAGCAACCGCACTGCGAACGCTGAGGCGGTTCACGTCGCCTGGCCCGACATAGTCGTCGTGGGCATGCCTGCGATCTGCGTGCACGGCCCCTAGCGAGTGACGGCGAACATTTCGCCGGTGCCATCGCCGACGTGACTGGAGTGCAGAGGAAAGTTCGAAGACCAGCCAGACTGGGCGCAGTGAAACTCGTTGCCGCTAGAGGGCTATGCGAGCGGTCGCCCTGCATGCAGACTGGCGGCCTTCACGCGCTTGGTCTCGCCATCGTCGCTCTTGCAGTGGGCGGCGAGAAAGCCATCGACGAGGTTCTCGCAGTCGTCGTGAGTGATGCCGCGAATCCCGGTCATCCGGGCAAACGCCAGTGGGCCGACCAGTTGGCACAGCGCCAGTTCTCGGTCGAAGTTCTCCAACTCGGCTTGCGCCGTCGGGCTAGAGAGTATGGCGTCGAACGGTTGCCGGTACTGGTCGACGACTCGGGCCCGCAACGCGCCGGATGTGTGTCGATCATCGGCTTCGTTCGTCGGGCCGGTGGGACCAAGGGACAGCCATGCCAGCGTCGTGACATGCAGTGGCGCGTCGTTGAAAAGAGCGGCTTGGCGGCTTAGCAATTCGATCAACTGGTCACGCAGAGGGCCGCTGGTCGGTACCGGAGTCGCCACCTGGGGAAGCAAGCGTTCGAACGTGGCTGCGAGCAGGTGCGACGAACTTTGGAAATGGCGGTAAAGCGTGGTTCTGGCCACTTTGGACGCTTTGGTGACGGCATCGATCGTGACGGCTTCCACGCCGCCAGTGCTCAGAAGGGTCGCGGCTGCATCCAGCAGTCGATTTCGAGACCGGATTCGCCGCGGGTCCACGTCATCGTCAGGGACCGGCGCTGGCTGACTGTCGCTCACTCATTCACCTCGGCGGTCGATTTCACGCGATGCTGTCCTGGCAGTCTAGCAGTGTGGTACTAACGGTATCGAAGCGAAACCGATAGTATTGGAGCGTGATTGTGCCGGAAAGCGCGTCGCTGCCGAAGCGGTTACCTTCGCACACGACAACGTGCATGGGTTGCGGCCCCGACAATCCCCACGGACTGCAGTTGGTGGTGCACCGCCGCGGCGACGCGGTGTACTCCGACGTGATTTTCGACGAGCGCCACATCGGGGCTCCTGGGCTGGCCCATGGCGGAGCAGTTGCGGCGGCGTGCGATGACGTCTTGGGATTCACATTGTGGATCGCCGGCACACCAGCGGTGACTCGCAGCCTGACAGTGGAGTATCTGCGGCCGGTACCTCTGCATCAACCCCACAGGATCACCGCCCACATCCGGTGCCGCGAAGGACGGGCTCTGCACGTCATGGCGACGGGCACTGATTCCGATGGGGCCAACCGCTTCACCGCCACTGCGGTATTTGTCGCGGTCAGCCAGGATCACTTCGCTGCGCACGGCGACGTCAGTGCTTTTGGCGGCCTTCTCGAACAGTTCTCACGTCACGGCGGCCTCGACGACGGGCGACCATGACGCTCCCCCTTTCTCGCAGCCATGGCAAAACCCGACCGCTGGAGGCAAAATCAGCCGGCGGCCGGACGCGGACCGCTGTAGCGCCCGCCTCGCATTCATCCACCCAGCGCCGGGAAGCGATTCTGGACGCGGCCCTGCTCGTGGCCACGTCAGGTGGCTATGAGGCGGTTCAGATGCGGTCGGTCGCCGAGCGGGCCGGTATCGCCGTCGGCACGCTCTACCGCCACTTCCCGGCGAAGACCAACTTGTTGGTGGCGGCGCTATCGCGCGAGTTTCGCCGACTCGACTCGGCTGACGACTGGGCTAGCGGTGACGGCACGCCATTGGAACGGCTCGAACGTCTCACCACACACCTACATGACCGCTGGCAGCGCGATCCCTGGCTGACATCAGCCATGACACGAGCGTTCGCCGTTGCAGACACCCGGGCAGCCGCAGAACTAGACTGCGCCGCCGCCGAAATTCAGACCCTGCTGGCCCGCACGCTCAGGGGCGGCGAACCGACTCCAGCCGATTTACACATCGCCGCGATCATCTCCGACGTGTGGCTGGCCAACCTCGTGGCCTTTTGTGGCCACCGAGCGTCGGCCGCCGATACTCGCGAACGCATCGACCTGGCCACTCGGCGCGTGGTGACCAGCCGCGCACGACCCGCGGAAACCGCATAACGATACTAGTAGTATCGCAGCGCTACCTGAAGTACCCTTAGGGCGAGGCTCGATGACGCGGCGAAGGAGAGTGCCATGTATACCCAATGGATCGAAAATTGTGTCGTGCAACGCGTCTCCGTGCGCGACGGCCTGGTCCTGGACCTGGACGACTACAACGAGATTGTCATCTCGTGCCCCTTGCTGCTGACACTGCCTGCGGTCGACCCGTATCCCGCAGAAGCGGTACGCATCGATCCACTCAAGATCGCGACTGACGAACGCCCGTTGTTGAACCTCGCCGGCGCGGTGTGCACTCAGGCCTGGTCCGGCGACGATGGAGGGCTACACCTGAGGTTCTCGCGTGGACACAGCATCGACGTCGACCCCGATTCCGAGGAAACGGCATGGGAGTTGTACGGCAAGCGCCACGGCTACATGGCATGCCTACCCCGGGGGCGGGTACGCGTGGTCCGCCACGACCTCCCCGACAGCGACGACGCCAACATCCTCAACAACGCCGCACAACCGTCGGCGGGGTCGGCGCGACAGACGCACTAAATGCGACCGCGGACGGGGACGGGTCAACTTCGGCGGCAATGCGTGGATCAGATTGAACGTGGACCGGACTGCCCTGGCGACATCGAGGCGGGCGAGCATTCCCGAATGATGCTGTCGAGGTTTTGCTGCACGCGCTCGGGAGCGATGCCAACCGATGGTGAATACAGCATGATGTGGTCGAGGACGCCGTCGTAGCGTCTCAGCTGTTCACGGACCTCGTGTGCCGTCCCCGCGACGCCCATGGTGTCGATCATCTCCTCGGACACCGCGGCGAACATCGCCGGGAAATCGCGCTGGGCGAATGCTTCCCGGATGGTTCGGCCTTCGCTGGCGAAGCCGTTCACATCAAGTACCGTCTCGTAGGATTTGACCGAGGAGTAGAACGCAATCTGCTGCGCCAGTTCGCGCCTGGCGACCTCGGCGTCGTCGTGGATGGCGCACATCACCATGGAAATGATTTCCACGTCATTGGGGTCGCGGCCGGTGTGCGCGGCACCCCTGGCGATAGCGGGCCGGACGATCTCCTCGACGTAGGTGGTGGTGAACAGGGGATGTCCGGCCAGCCCGTCGGCCACCCGCCCGGCCGCCTCGCACATCCGAGGCCGGACACCGGCGGTGACGATCGGGATCGGCCGGCTGGAGGGTCCCACGTCGCCGGTCGGCGTGAGATTCATTCTGTAAAAACGACCCTCGTGATGGATCGGGCCTTCATGCAGGTTCCATATCCGGCGCAGCAGCATCACGAGTTCTTCCATCCGCAGCGCGGGCGCGGAGGTGTCGGGCACGCCGTGCCAGTCGCTCATCATCCGCTTGGTGCCGTTGCCGATGCCCAGCACCAGCCGTCCGTTGGAGAGTTCGTCGAGATCACGCGCCTCGGTGGCCAGCACCAGGGGGCTTCGGCCGACGCCGTAGAGAATGGAGGAACCGATCCGGCAGTTCTGTGTGCAGTTGGCCATCGCGGCCATGGAGATCGAACCCGACCGGGAGTAGAACTCCGAGGCCCATACGGCGTCGAACCCGGCCGCATCGGCGGCGTGTGCGGTCTGGGCCAGTGACTTCAAATCCGCGCCGAGAACCGACAGGCCGTAGGTGCTCATGACCGGTCTCCTGTGCGCGGGCGCGGGCCGTCGAATACGACGGCGCTGACCCGTGGCCGCCGTCTGGTGGAGGTGATCCTCGGCGACCAGGTACATGAGTGCGTTGATGATGTTTGCGTCGAGCGGGGTAAGAGACGTGGAACGCGCGCGGCCAGCCGTGCGCCACCTCCAAGGCTGGTGCTCAGCATCTTCCCTCCCTGGGTGACCGCACAATGCAGGGTGTCGAAGTCGCCTTCTGTATGGAACTAGTGAAGTGCGCCATCGTGACGACGACGAATAACCCTGAGGCGGACGCGACTAGCTGACCGGTAGTCTCCTCGCGCAATTCTGTCCGGACTTCGAGTTTCCGGCCGGTCTTGGACACCAGCTCCGCGCTGACCTCGTAGGGGACCCCCAGCAACACCGGCGCGTAGAACTCGGTATCGAACCTGCGGGTGACGGCCATCTCACCGACGACGTACAGCAACATGCCCACCATGTCGTCGAGTACGGTCATGACTGCGCCGCCATGTGCGATACCGGGTGCGCCGCGATGTCTGCCGTCGAAGATATGCCTGGCACCCACCCCGTCGCCATGCCGACGCGCTCGCAGGCGATGACCGTGCGGATTGTCTGTGCCGCAACCAAGGCACCACGGGTGGTGCGCATCAAGGTAGTCGCCGTCGGCGGCGACAGCACGATCCTGAAAGCTATGCCACCATGCGATGGCCGAATCTTCTTCCGCTTGCTCTTCGATGACGAAACCCTCCTAAATAGACCCTCGTAGCGCGTGGTTCACCACACGACTGAAGAATTGCGCCGGCGTCGACTGGGCTGATCGCCGGTAGATATGTATGTAGGACTCGTTAGCCCGCCGAGATCATCGCTGCGACACACCTTCCGATTAGGACACTGTCGGCTATCTGGTCCTGCCCGTAATCCCTTGGACTGCAGTGTATTCATAGCCGGCCAGATCGCGTCACAATGAACTGGCACACAGTCCGCAGCGCCTCACAACTCCTGGGAGAAGGCGTCACGCTGGGCTCCAGCGCCAGCCATGAGCGGGCCGTACCGGTGATGCAACTCTGTAACGATGTCGGTGAAGGGGAGATCGTGGTACCAACCGCGGTCGTTGAGGTACTCCATGTGTTGGCTTCCCCCACCGTCGTAGGCATGGAGGAGCGCATCGGTGTGGCCGTCGAAGTCGATCGGAGGTACACCGAATCGCGCGCAGAGCTCGGCATTGAACGCCGGAGTGGCCTTCACCCAGCGGTTGTTGAGTTGTAATTCGCTATATCCGTGGTAGACGAACACGTCGGTACCTCCCATCCGGGCACGCAATGTGGTGGTCTGCAGATGGTTGCGCACGTCCGCGAATCCGAGCCGGGCCGGAATGCCCGCCGCACGAGCTGCCGCGGTCAGCAGCACCGCCTTCGGTATGCAATACGCCCTCGACGCTGTCGCTACATAGCTCGCCCGATAATGCTCGGGATCGTCGTCGGTGCTATAGGGATCGTACCAAATCCTGTCCCGCACAGCGGTGAAGATCAACCTCGCCTTCTGCACAGGGTCACGAACGTCACCGACCGCGTCCTCGGTGAAGCGCTGTACATCGTCGTGCTGCCAATCGAGGAACCCAGTTGTCTCCAGGAAACTCGATTCGTTTGAAGTGTCGCTCACAGATAGCCTTTCAGATAAGCCTCGAGGCCGGTATCGACAGTGCCAACGGATCGACTGGCCGTTTCGAGGGCTTCGACGAGGCGTGTTTCGGAGTCCGGGATCGTCGCGGCGATTTTGGCCGCAGCGAGACTACGACTCCGTAGCGATGTGCCGGCATCGGTGGCTGCGGCCGCAAGCTCAGACCACGCTTGGGAAGCGTGTCGGGCCGCGGCCGCCGCTTCGGCTGCGGCGGCGTCCCCGAGGAGATCGGCGATATTCTGGCAACCTTGTGCTTGCAGCATACGAAAGAGCCCGCCACCGGTTCCGGCTTTCTCGATGAACGCCCCGAGCCCGAACAATGCCGCGGTCAGGGCGTCGTCATCAAACACCGTTGGCCAATGCCGTACGTCATCGGCGAACTCCTGCACACCCTTCAAACCGGAGGCCTCGACTTCAGCTGCCTCGATGCGCAGTAGCGGCGCACCTACGGCACCGCCGCGCATGAAAGCTGCGCTCGCGGCTAATGCAGTGGCGGCAATCGGCCCAAGGTCGGGCACTCGCTCCGGCCAGTCGACGTGATATGTGGTGTGCCGGGTCGGTGTAGGGAACCCTACCGAGGACCGCGCCCGGCGCAGGTCGTCATAAGCCACCGTTTGGGTGGTCTCGCGGTCATTATCGACCACATAGGCAACCCCTTGTTCGTCATCATATCCGGTGATGACGATGTCGTGACGGCTCATGTGCAATCGGACGCGCAGGTAAGGAAGTTCGCCGATGTCAGCCCAGACCATGACGGGTCGGCCCTTGTCGACTTCGTCGGTAACAAATGACCATCCCACGTCTGCGTCATCGGTCGATCGCACTACGCAGTTTGCACCAACTCGGGAGAGGTAGTCTTTTTCCAGGTCGCTTCCTCGTCCTACCAGGTAGATCTGGGGAAACAATTGCGTAGAGCGGACGTACGAGAAGTCCAAGGCTCCGCCGAGGGTGAAGACCAATCCTTCACTGAGTGTTTCTGTCCCCCATCCTAGTTGTGCCCATTCAGTAAGGTCACGCAGCGCACCGGAACCACAGTGCCCTCCTCTCCTGTGGGGATAGGGAATTTCAATCCTCGCCATCGCCGCTTCCTCTCTTGTCCAATAGCACTGTTAAGACTCATCGAAAGCTACGTTCCATCAAGGCGTCGCGGCTGGCGGTAGGTGCCAGAACTGGTCGACCGCAGCCAATCTCACCCGCGCAGCTCGACCGCCTATGACTATGGGAAACATTGCTTTCGATCGCTATCCGCATCAAAGCGTCAACGGTGAGAGCCCCTGACCCGCAGCATCGCCATCGTTGTACTGAGCTCGCTTGGTGCCGTTTTGCGCTTCCCTGCTTTCGGTGCTCTGTCAGAATCGGATGAGTCCTCGGATGTTGCGGCCTGACCGCATGTCGTCGTAGCCCTCATTGATCTCATCGAGGGTGTACTCACGGGTGATCAGCTCGTCGAGTTTGAGTTGTCCGGAGTTGTAGAGTTCGACGAGCCGCGGGATGTCGTGGGCGGCGTTGGACGAGCCGTAGAGGGCACCGCGGATCTGCTTTTCATACAGCGTTAATTCCAGCAGCGAGCCCGACATCGACGTGTCTTCGGGGTGTCCGATCGCGGTAATGACCACACGGCCGCGTTTACCGACCAGTGATAGCGCCTCAGCGGTGTAGGCCCCTTCGGCGACGTCGGTGGTCAAGACGCAGACGTCGGCGAGTTTGCCACGGGTGATGTCGCTGATCAGTGACCAGGCCTCATCGATGGTGGCAACGGCATGCGTCGCGCCGAAACCGCCAGCTTGTTCGCGCTTGAACTCCACTGGGTCGACAGCCACGATGGTCAACGCGCCAGCGATGCGGGCGCCTTGGATCGCATTCATGCCGATGCCGCCGGCGCCGATCACGACCACGGTATCCCCGGCGCGCACGTCACCGGTGCGTACCGCCGAGCCGTAACCGGTCGTGACACCGCAACCGATCAAGGCCGCCTTGTCCAACGGTGTCCCGTGGTCAACCTTGACCAAGGAGGCCTTCGGCACCACGGTGTATTCCGAGAACGTGCCCAGCAAGCACATCTGGCCGACATCCTCGCCGCGGGCATGGAAGCGGTAGGTGCCGTCGATCTGGGGTCCCATCATGATCGCCGCACCCATGTCGCACAGGTTTCCCATCCCGCGCGCGCAGTAAGAGCAGTGCCCGCAAGACGGCAGGAACGTCAGGATGACCGAATCGCCCTCGGCCAGGTCCTCGACACCTGCACCCACCTCGACCACGGTGCCGGCGCCTTCATGACCACCGACGACGGGCAGCGGAAACGGCAGATCACCGGTCACCAGGTGTTCGTCTGAATGGCACAACCCGCTGGCGGTCAACCGGACCAGCACTTCATCCGCACCGGGCGGATCCAGCTCGATCTCATCAACCTCCCACTTCTCTCCCAAGCCCCAGAGCACGGCAGCGCGTGTTTTCATGTGTGTCCTCTCCTCAACGTCGGTGCTTCCGTAGCAGTGGATGGTTCACGCCAGCGTCTCGACGGCGAGCTCACCGTCGGCATGCTGGCGGCGCAGCTTCTTCTTGTCGAACTTGCCAGTAGACGTCAACGGAACGTCGGCGACGAACGCCCACCGTTCCGGTAGCCACCACTTGGCCACCCGTGCACGCAGGAACTCAGTCAACTCCGCAGCGGTGGCGGTGCAGTCAGCGGCCAGGACCACCACTGCCAGCGGCCGTTCCTGCCACTTGTCGTCGGGCACTCCAATCACCGTGGCGGTGCGTACTGCAGGGTGAGCGGCCAACTCGTTCTCCAATTCCACCGAGGAGATCCACTCCCCTCCAGACTTGATCACGTCTTTGGCGCGGTCGGTGAGAGTGATGAACGCATCGGCGCTGATGGTCCCGACATCCCCGGTGCATAACCAACCGTCCGGCGACACCGCCGGACTGTCATGCTCGTAATAGGACTGAGTGATCCACGGGCCGCGGATCTGAATCTCCCCCACCGACAGTCCGTCCCAAGGTTGTTCTGCACCGCTGTCATCAACGATGCGCGCCTGCACACCGGCCACTACCCTGCCTTGGGTTCCCCGCAGGTAAAGGGACCTCTCCGGGGTGTCGGTGTTCCGCGGCAGAGCGACCGCAGCCAGCGGGGAGGTCTCAGTCATCCCCCAGGCCTGCACGATTCGGATGCCCAGTTCGTCATAGGCAGTCATCAACGACCTCGGAACCGCCGAACCACCGCACGCCACCATCTCCAGCGAACTCACGTCGTGGCCGGGATTGTCGCGCAGGTAGTGCAAGACATCGGTCCAGATCGTCGGCACAGCGCCCGCCATCGTGGGCCGGGCCGCCTCGATCATCTCCACCAATGGCCCCGCCTGCAGGAAACGGTCAGGCAGCAGAAGCTGCGCCCCCGCCATCATCGCCGCATACGGCAACCCCCAGGCATTAGCGTGGAACATCGGAACGATCGCCAACACCGTGTCGTCATGACCGATGCCCAAGGCGTTCGAGGTGCACGCCGATTGAGAGTGCAACCACGTCGAACGGTGGCTGTAGACAACGCCTTTCGGGTGCCCGGTAGTACCGCTCGTGTAGCACATCGCTGCGGCCGACTGCTCGTCGACGTCGGGCCAGTCGAACGTGCTCGGCTGGGCTGCCACCACATCGTCGTAGCGAAGGACGTCCTTTCCGCAGCCCTGCACTGCGGTAAGATCACCCGTGCCGGTCACCAGCACCGTGCGCACCGAGGTCATCGACGGCAACGCCGCCGCCAACAGGTTCAGCACCGTACCGTCGACGATGATCACCTGATCTTCGGCATGATTGGCGATCCACGTCAGCTGTTCAGGTGGCAGCCGCAGATTCAACGTATGTAGCACCGCACCCATCGACGGCACCGCCGCGTAACAGTCCAGGTGCTCCTGGTTGCTCCACTGCAGCGTCGCGACACGCTCGTCTCCACAAATGCCTATCTCGCGCAACGCATTCGCCAACCGCGCCGCACGCTGCCCCAACTCATGATACGACACCCCAGAGATCTGTTGGGGTCCGCGTGCGGTCAACACCTCGCGATCGCCATGGACTGCCGCAGCATGGGCCACGATCGCGGGCACCGTCAACGCAACGTCCTGCATCGTGCTCCTCATCGAGAGCCCGCCCGACAACCCTTGATGAGGCGACGGTCACGCATCGATGAGGTCCTGCCGATCCTGACTCTGCAGCATCAACCGGTACTCGGGGAACAGATTCTTGGCCTGCGGAATCAACTTGATCAACTTCGGCACCGGGCCCTTTGCGCGCACCGTCCCCTTGGCCATCGCCATCGTCAGGTTCACCTTGCCCAGCCAGAACTTGTTTCCAGTGTCCGCCGACATGAACAACTCCACGTTGGGCACCGCGGTACTGGCCGCTCCGGTCTCCACCACCTTCTTCGGCATGTCCACCGTTACCACCGCGTCCGGATCGGTGTAGTGCACCCGTAACACCACACCCGAATTTGCGAGCTTGTCCGCCAGTCCCTCCTTCTCCAAGCCCCGTTGAAAGATCCCACCCAAGAAGGCATAGACCTCGTCCTCGTCCTTGAATACCGCCACCGTCAATCTCCACCAATCTCGTTGTCAGAACAGAACAGTCGCGAGCATCGACTCAAGACGATGCTCCCCCCGCAAAAATCGTCACGCCTGTTGGCGACCTCCACTAGCTTCTGATGCGCTGCGGTAACACCGCCGAGGTGCCCGGCGGCATCCGCTAGCCAGTCCCCGCGGCCAGCGGAGTTGGATGGCGGTTCTCGCTGACGTTCGTCTCCGACACACGCGTCGCAATCGCAGTCGCCGTCCCATCGCCCATGCAGCCATGACCTCAGACCGAGCCGGCGAGCATGAGTTCGGCCCGTTCGACGGGGACCTGCTGCGTAATGACCCGCTTGCTGAACATGAAGTCGCGGGGGCGATTGATGCAGTCGGCGGCGATGAGCTCGCCGGCACGCAGGTAGAAGCAGGTGAAGTCGCGGTCGCGGGTCGGGTCGCCGCTGAGGACCACCTCGTCGTACCCGGTGTTGAGACCCGCGATCTGGAGCTTGAGGTCGTATTGATCTGACCAAAACCAAGGCAGCGCTGATATCTTCTTGGACTTCCCGCACAAAGTCGCCGCCGCGACTTTGGCCTGCTCGGCCGCACTGGGCACGGACTCCAGACGTATACGGCGGCCGTAACGAGCCATGTCGTGGCTGACGCAGTCCCCGGCGGCCATGATGGCGGAGTCGCTGGTCTGGGCTTGGTCGTCGATCACGACGCCGTTGTCGACGACCAAGCCCGCGGCAGCGGCGAGCTCGGTGTTCGGCTCAACGCCGATGCCGACAATGACGAGGTCGGCGGAAATCGATTCGCCACCGGCCAGGACTACTTCGCCGACTTTGCCGTCGCCAGACAGAGCCTCGACCCGCGCGCCCGTCTGGATGTTGACGCCCGCCTCCCGGTGGATCCGGTCGAAGAACGCCGATACCTCCGGGGCGGTCACCCGTTCGAGGACGCGCTCCGTCGCCTCGAGCACGGTGACCTCTAGACCCAACGCACGCAAGGAGGCAGCCGTCTCCAATCCGATGTAACCGCCGCCGATGATCACGGCTCGACGCCCCGGTCTGGTGGCGTCTCGGATCATCTCGACGTCCGCCGCGGTGCGTAGGTAGAAGACTCCGGCCAGGTCGGCGCCTGGGGTGGAGAGCCGACGGGGGCGCGCGCCCGTGCACAGCGCGAGCCTGTCGTAGGGCAGCACCTCGCCGGTGCTCAGCGAGAGGTGACCCGCTGCGCGATCGATTGCCTCCACCGTCGCATCCAGAACTTCGATTCGCAGCTTTGTGTAAAACTCGGCGCTGCGGATCGCGAGCTTGTCGACTGTGCAGTTCCCGGCCAGATATGCCTTCGACAGCGGAGGGCGTTGGTAGGGCGCTGCCGATTCATTGCCGACGAGGACGATCTCGCCGTCCCATCCTTCTTGACGAAGGCTGGCCGCCAGTTGGGCGCCCGCGTGGCTGGCGCCCACGATGACCGCTCGATGCAAAGTCATGCGCCGGCTTTCGGGGTGAGGCGGACCATCAGCTTGCTGATTCCCCTGACGAAGTTGGATTGCACGTATTCGGGCTCACCAATGACCTCGATCTTCTCGAAACGAGGAAGCAGCTCCTCCCACAGGATCCGCAACTGCATCTCGGCCAACCGGTTGCCCATACAGCGGTGGACGCCGAACCCGAAAGAGATGTGGTTGCGGGCGTTGTCCCGGTCGATGATGAAGTCGTCGGGCCGATCGAATACGCGCTCATCGCGGTTTCCCGATGCGTACCACATCACGACCTTGTCACCCTTGCGAATGAACTGACCATTCAGCATGGTGTCGGCCTTGGCGATCCGGCGCATGTAGGCGAGTGGCGTCTGCCATCGGATAATCTCGGAGTTCATGTTGGGGATCAGGTCGGGATTTGCTTTCAGCTTCTCGAACTGGTCCGGGTAGCGGTTCAACGCGAGAACGCCGCCGCTCATCGAGTTCCGGGTCGTGTCGTTGCCTCCGACGATCAGCAGCAGAAGGTTGCCCAAGAACTCCATCGGCCGGTCGATCAGGTCTTTGGTGCTTTCATTGCTCTGCAGCATGGTGATCAGATCGAACCCAGGCTCTTCTCCGGCACCGGTCCGGGCCGCCTTGTCGTGCCAGTGCCGGCTGAGATCTCGGGCCATGGCGCGCATGCCGACGAACGTCTCGTCAAGGTCCGAGGGACCGCCGTTGGTTTGCTCCATCGAGGTTGCCAGATCCGACCACTCGACAAGCTTGCGACGCTGCTCGTACGGAAAGTCCAGCAGGGTCGCAAGCATTCGAGCGGTCAGCTCGATCGAGACGTCGTGAACCCAGTCGAACGGCTGATCCACGGGGAGGTTATCCAGCACCTCCCTTACGCGCGAGCGAATCAGACCCTCCATTTCCCGTAGGTTCTTGGGTGCGACCACCCCTTGGACAGCCGCCCGCTGCAGGTCGTGGCGTGGTGGATCCATCGCGATGAACATCTTGATATCCAGGAAGCGGGGCGGCACCCCGATGACGATCAATGGCTCAGCGGAGAAGACCTCATGATTCTTGTCGACGGCCACGATGTCGGCATGCCGGGTGACGGACCAAAACGGGCCGAAGGCACTGTGCCGCTGATAATGGACCGGAGCTTCGTTACGCAGGCGCTCGTAGTATGACTGCCAGCGCCCCTGGCGATAGAGAAAAGGATTGCTGAGATCGATGTCGGCGAGTTCGACCTCCTCGGCCGGCGGAATAGGACGCTCTACAAAGAGTTTCTTCCCGTTCGTACCGGTCACCCAACGCCGAGTTTTGTCGTAGGCGTGTGCACCTTGAATCTGCAGGTCGATCGGGATGGTCGCCTGAACTTTCTCGGCGACCTTTTCAGAGATTTTTACCATGTTTGACCACTTCCCTTCGTCGTCACATCTGGAACTCCGGCAGATGGACGATCAAGCCGTCCCATGCCTCGGAGGCCGTCATCTGGCAGGACAGCCGAGAGGTCGGCTGACGCTCGGGGTTCATCGCGAGCATCTCCTCTTCGCCGACGCCGGAGGAGCCGACCTGATCGGACCACTGCGGATCGACGACGACGTGGCAGGTACCGCACGCCGCTTCGCCTCCGCAGTCGCCGTCGATGCCAGGCACTGCATTGTTGGTCGCGACCTGCATGAGTGACTGGCCTTCATCGAGAGGCACCTGGTGCTTGTCGCCGTCGTGGGAGACAAAAGTGACAACGGCCATTACCGACTCCTCTTAAGTTGCCCTGAATGTGAATACTTGTTAACAGGATTGTCCAATCCGAGCGCTTCCGCTATGTTTGCGCGGATCAGGAACTTGTGGATTGGGCTCAGGGGGCACGATCGGTGAAGTTCAGCAACGCCGGTGTGCCTCCGGTCGCGTTCGTGCAAATGCTGGAGAGCCAGGCACTCGACCCGGACGCCGTCGCGCGGCTTCGCACCATCATGGCGCGCGAGGGAACCGACGAGGCGACGCTGATGCAGCACGATGTCCAGGCGCCACTGCGGTGGTTTCGCGATCTGTACCCCGATCTAGACGTCGACCGGGCAACCCTGCTCGGCTTCTCGTTTGCAGGACAGGCACAGTTGACATCTTTCGGCCCGTTGAGCGTCCCGCTGGTCAGCGCAGGCTCGGTAGCCGAGATCGTCGAGCTGCTCACCTATCTACCGTTGATCACCACGGCGATCAATGCACAATTCCGTCCAAACGACCAAGGTCTCACCGTCGGGCTCTGGGGGCACACAGGCGATCGGGCCCTGGACTGCTTAGCAGTCACATATACCGGCTCGGCGTTGTTACGACTGCTGGACATGCTCGTCAGTGACGCGCTGACCGTCACGCTCCACTTGAGTTGGTCAGCGCCGGTCTCCCTGAACAAACTCGCGGCAGAGATGGTACTAGCCGGGCGCCTGTTCTTTGACGCACCGATGTCCTACCTTCATGTTCCCGTCAACGCGCTCAATGAAGTGTGCCGGTTCTCCGATCCCCTTGCGTATCGACTCGCCGTCGCCGAGCTGAGGCGGACCCTCGACGAGCAGAGCGGAGCCACGTCCTTCTCCAAGAAGGTGAGACGGTTGTTGGACGAGGATCCCGGACAGCGAAGTTGCCAGCGGGTCGCAGACGAACTCTCGGTATCCACCAGCACACTCAAACGCCGGCTCGCCGAAGAGGGCACCACGTTTCGCGAGTTGCGCCAGTCGTGTCTGCGGGAGAGCGCGATGATGCTGTTAATCACCCGATCAATGTCGGCAAGCCAGATCGCGACCGAGCTCGGATACGGCGATCTTGCTAACTTCTCACACGCCTTCAAGCGATGGACCGGCCGCTCTCCGAGCGAGTACCGACGCTCACAACGCTGAGGATGTCCCCGCACGCCCGGAGATAGCCGGTCATGGGTAGCTTCTTCTTCTGAAAAGAAGTAACCGGTGCTTAAGAATCAGCCACGACGTCACCGAACGGCCGTGGAGGCCGCTGACCGAAGTCGAGTGAGTCATCAGTAGCAGGCCAAACCGTGCCCGACACGGCGACTGAACGGCAGAGCCGGGCGCTGGTGTGAATAGTCATTCGCTATTGTCGATACATGCCAGCGAAGACAGTCCGCACCGAACTCACCTCGGGCGCCATCGAAGGATTCACGCGGGACGGCGTCAATCGCTGGCGTTCCATTCCCTACGCCAAGCCACCAGTCGGCGCGCTGCGGTTCAAGGCTCCCCAGCCGGTCGAAGCGTGGGACGGCGTCCGACCCTGCCACCGATTCCGCTACTGCGCTCCACAGCCCCGCCGATACACCATCGTCGGTCCGGGCAAGTTCCAGCCCATGAGCGAGGACTGCCTCACCCTCAATGTCGTTGCACCCGACGGCGGCTCGGACCGACCTCTGCCCGTGATGTTCTTCATTCACGGCGGGGCGTACTTCCTGGGCAGTTCCGCGACACCGATCTATGATGGCGCGTCGCTTGCCCGCAGCGGTTGCGTGTACGTATCGGCAAACTACCGCCTCGGCGCGCTAGGGGCTGTCGACCTGTCGTCGCTGTCCACCGCAGACATCCATATTGACGACAACCTCTACTTGCGTGACCTCGTGTCGGCGCTCAGGTGGGTACGCGAGAACATCGCGGCATTCGGCGGCGATCCCGATAACGTGACGATCTTCGGAGAGAGCGCGGGCGCGCACGCCGTTACCACTTTGCTGGCCGTGCCAGCGGCGAAAGGGCTTTTCGCACAGGCTATCTCACAAAGTCCGGCCGGCGCGCTATCCCGCTCCCAGGAGCTGGCCGCGGAGTTCGCCGCCAAGTTCGCATCCATTCTCTGCGCCGACGAGCGGGAGCCCGCCCGCCTCCTGTTGGCGGCGCGTCCGGCTCAACTGGTGAATGCATTCGATCGCTTGCTCACCACGAGTGCATCGGACCTTGCTGGCGGTTACCCGGTGGGATGCACATTCGGAACCGACTATCTACCGTCCGAGCCCATTCAAGCGATGCGCGACGGCAAGGCGTACCGTGTGCCGCTGATCGTCGGTACGAACGCCGACGAGGGCCGGTTGTTCACTCGCTTCCTCAAACTCCTCCCGACGAACGAAGCCAAGATCGAAGCGTTACTAGCGGGAGCGGAACCCACCTGTCGCGAGCGAATTACTGCTGCCTATCCCGAATATCCGGCCCCCGATGCCTGTATCCGACTGGGGGCCGACTTCACATTCGGATCGACACTGTGGCAGCTCGCGGATTCCCACAGTCGGCACGCCCCCACATATCTGTACCGCTATGACTTCGCCCCGCGAACTCTGCAATGGGCCGGGCTGGGTGCCACCCATGCGACGGAGCTTCTTGCGGTGTTCGACGCCTACCGCACGCCGCTCGGTCGGCTACTCAGCGCCGGAGCCGATCGCCGCTCGGCCCTACGCGTGAGCGACGACATGCAAGGGCGCTGGGATGCTTTCGCACGCACCGGAGTTCCAGGAGACGGCTGGCCGCGCTACACCAGCGACGCCCGTCCGGTCCTCGTCTTCGATCGCGCTTCGCGAGTGGACAACGACCCCCACGCCGACCGCCGGAAAGCATGGGAAGGTTTTCAAGTCCTCGGACGCTGACGAGCGGTTCCCCGCGGCGACGCATGCGTTCACAGCATTTGGCACCGATTGTTTCTGGGAGCCAAGGGTGAAACGGTGGCAAGGAGCACCTCCGGCGTGCCAATCCCAAAAGGCCGAAGAGGGCCACATTCTTGCCGAGGACTTGACGTACGAATGCAACCCCGTGTTGCGGCCTTGGGATCCGATCTCGTCAATCGCTCGAACCGAATGCGGCCGACGAGGTGGCGAACCCAACATTTACGGAGCTGGCCACGCCGGTCGGGTTGCGCCGCCGGACGCAACGCGTTCGCTCACCAACTGGTCCTCGCGACATTCTGCCGGGTAACGTACTGCGAGTGAACGAGCCCTCACATCGGGAGGGCGGGTGCCGATCAGGACGGGGATTGATGAGCGAGGAAGCGATCACCTACGAGGTCGTCGACGGGGTGGCCTGGTTGACGATCAATCGCCCCGAGGCACGGAACGCGCTCAACGGGGCGGTCCGGCAGGGACTGTTCCACAGCGTTCACCGCTTCAACGCCGACGACTCCGCCAAGGTTCTGGTGCTGACCGGGGCAGGCGATAAGGCGTTCTGCGCCGGAGGGGACCTTAAAGAGATGGCGGAGACGGCGCTCACGGTTCCGCCGCCAGACTTCGCGCCGCAATTCGGGCGCAACATCCAGGTCGCCAAGCCGACCATCGCCGCGGTGAACGGCGTCGCCTTCGCCGGCGGATTCCTACTGGCCCAGCAGTGCGACCTCGTCATCGCAGCCGAGCACGCCAGGTTCGCGGTCAGCGAGGTCAAGGTAGGCCGCGGCTCGCCATGGGCTGTCCCGCTGTCGTGGCTGCTGCCGCCGCGGATTGCGCTGCAGATTTTGATGACCGGCGACCCGATCACTGCCGAGCGCGCCCGCGAGGTAGGCATGGTGAACGAGGTCGTGCCCGCAGCGGAGCTGCGGGTACGAGTTCAGGAGATCGCCCTGCGGATCGCTTCCAACGCACCGCTGTCCGTACTCGCGGCAAAAAAGACCGTATACCTCTCCGCAGCGCACCACCTGACGGAGGCCTACGCCCACGCCGACCAGATATGGGAGCCGGTGTACCTCAGCGCCGACGCGCTAGAGGGTCCCGCCGCGTTCCGCGAGAAGCGCACACCGGTTTGGAAGGGACGTTAGACGTGGCCGTGCCGATGGAGTCCTTGATCACCGACATCGGGGCGGAAACGGCCGAGCTGTGGTCACTGATCGCCGAGCTGCCCGAGGGGCAAGCCGGGTGGGACGCGCCCACCCCCGCGGCAGGCTGGGCGGTCCGCGATCAGATCAGCCATCTTGCGTTCTTCGACGACGCCGCGGTGCGCTCAGCCACCGACCCCGAAGGGTTCACGGCCGAGGTGCTGCCCATGCTCGCCGACGGCCGGATCTCCCCGGACACCATCGCCGAGCGCTACCGGCCGATGCCGACAGCGGAGCTGCTGTCCTGGTTCGACGGCGCGCGCCGCGCCCTCGTCGCTGCCTTCGCAGCGATCGACCCCTCGATGCGGGTGCCGTGGTTCGGCCTCCCCATGAGCGCGGCTTCCTCGCTGACCGCGCGGATCATGGAGACCTGGGCGCACGGTCAGGACATCGCCGACGCGCTGGGAGTGACCCGTGTGCCCTCGGCCCGGTTGCGCCACGTCGCCCACATCGGCGTGGGAGCGCGGGCGTTCAGCTACATGGCCAACGGCCTGGAGGTGCCCGAGGAACCCGTCCGTGTCGAGCTCACCGCACCGGGGGGCACGCTGTGGACCTGGGGCCCCGACGGCGTGCCCAACCGGGTCACCGGCACTGCGCACGACTTCTGCCTGCTCGTCACCCAGCGCAGGCATCGCGACGACACCGCACTGCACGTCACCGGTCCGCTCGCCGACCAGTGGCTCTCCATCGCGCAGGCCTTCGCCGGACCTCCCGGTGGCGGGCGCACCGCAGGACAGTTCGACGGAGGTGTGTCGTGAGGGACCCGGTACGCATCGGAAATTGCTCGGGCTTCTACGGCGACCGGATCGCCGCGGCGCGGGAGATGGTCGAGGGCGGGACGGGCGAGCAGAGCATCGACGTGCTGTGCGGGGACTACCTCGCTGAACTGACGATGCTCATCCTGGCGAAGGCCCAGGCGAAGGATCCGGCGGGCGGTTACGCGCGCACGTTCCTGACCCAGATGGAGCAGGTGTTGGGCACCTGTTCCGACCGCGGTATCAAGATCGTGGCCAACGCCGGTGGGCTCAACCCGGCCGGGCTGGCCGTCAGATTGCGCGAGCTTGCGGACCGGCTCGGTATCACCGTCCGGATCGCCCACATCGAAGGTGACGACTTGCGCGGGAACCTCTCCGCGATCACCCCTGCGGTCGGTGAGGTCAAGCCGGTCTCGGCCAACGCCTACCTCGGGGGTTGGGGTATCGCCGAAGCGCTGGGTGCGGGCGCCGACGTCGTCGTCACCGGACGGGTGACAGACGCCTCGCTGGTCGTCGGCCCGGCCGCCTGGTGGCACGGGTGGGAGCGCACCGACTGGGACCGGCTCGCCGGTGCCGTCGTGGCCGGCCACGTCATCGAATGCGGACCACAGGCCACGGGCGGCAACTACGCCTTCCTCGACGAGATCACCGACCGTCGCTACCCGGGCTTCCCGATCGCGGAGGTGGCGGCCGACGGCTCGTCGGTGATCACCAAGCACGCCGACACCGGGGGGCTGGTGTCGGTCGGTACGGTCACCTCCCAGCTGCTCTACGAGATCGCCGAGCCGGCCTATCTGGGGCCCGACGTGGTGACTCACTTCGACACGATCTCGCTGGCCCAGCAGGCCGAGCACCGGGTGGCGATCACGGGTGTCACCGGCAGCCCGCCACCGGAGACGCTCAAGGTGGCGCTGAACGAGGTCGGGGGCTACCGGAACACCATGACGATGGTGCTCACCGGCTTGGACCTGGAGGCGAAAGCCGCGTTCGCGCAGCAGCAGCTGTTCGACATCCTCGGCGGCCGGGGATCCTTCGCCGAGGTCGACGTCCGGTTTCTGCGTTTCGACACACCGGACGCCCCCACCAACGACCAGGCGTGCGCGCACTTGCGGATCACGGTCAAGGACACCGACCCGCGCAAGGTCGGCCGGGCGTTCTCGAGCGCAATCATGGAGATCGCTCTGGCCGGGTATGCCGGCTTCCACACCACCACGCCACCCACGTCGGAGTCAGTGTTCGGCGTGTATCGCCCAGCGACCGTGCCCCGGTCGAGCGTGACGCAGGTCGTGGTGCTGCCCAACGGTGAGCGCCGGAGGATCGCCGATCCGCCGACCGGTAGCGTGCCGGCCGCGAAGGTCCGGGGCAGCGCGGCAGCCGCGCCGCCGACCGAGCCGACATGCCGCGCGCCGCTGGGCGCGGTTCTGGGCGCGCGGTCCGGCGACAAGGGCGGCAACGCCAATATTGGTCTCTGGGCCCGCGACGACGCCGGCTATGCCTGGGTGCGCGAGCACTTAACCGTCGAGCGACTGCGCGGGCTGCTCGGCCCGGAGGCTGCGCAGCTGCGCATAGAGCGATTCGAGCTGCCCAACCTGCGTGCGCTCAACGTTGTGGTGCACGGGCTGCTGGGGGAAGGCGTGGCATCCTCGACCCGGCCGGATGCCCAGGCGAAGGGCTTGTGCGAGTACCTGCGCTCCCGCATCGTGGACATACCGCAATCCCTTGTCGGCGCGACCTGACAAATCCCGAATTTGGAGTAGCCGGGCCACTCTGTCGACGTATCGCCAATCAAGTCGCCGTCCTCTGCCTGCTGCTTGACGTAGCCCCTTTGCCAAAGCCGTGTTGCCGAACGATGTGATGACGATCGGATGACGCCAACAGCGTCCGGCAGACGGAGAGATGGCTTTGTCCAGTTCCTTGCCGAACTGGACATCCAAAGAGGGCGCAGCGATCTGCCCACGCGGTTGCCGATCTTGGCCAATGAGCGGGCACATCCACGAATGGGGATCACACGCGCAGGCGCCAGCCACCTGCCACTGGGCGTCTACATTTCAACTCAACCTGGGATTGTGAGCAGGTGTTAACGTTCGTAGTGTAGCTCCCGGCGCTGCAGTGCTGCGCGAGCCCTGGTTGCGAGCGAAGGAAGGTAGTAGTGAACAAGGTGGTCGTTGCCGGACGTACCCGGGTCGGCGGCGAACGTCGGGAACGGATTCTCGCCTCTGCCACCGAGTTGATTGCCGAGCGGGGCTACCACGCTGTCTCCATGGCCGACATCGGCGTTGCATCAGGGGTTGTCGGGCCGGCCATCTATCGCCATTTCAACAGTAAGAGCGATCTACTGGCGGCCCTCTTCGAGCGAGTGGTGGACAAACTCCTTAAGCGTGCGACGGCGATCGTCGAGCAGTCCCGCGACGAGGCGGAGGCGCTGACCCTGCTGGTGTCAGACCAAGTCGCCTTGGTAATGGATCAACGCGAGCTGGCAATGGTGTATTACCGCGAAGTGCACAATCTGTCGGATCAGCACCAGAGCCGGTTGCGCCGAAAGCAGCGACTCTATCTAGAAGAGTGGGTACACCTCGTCGGAGAATTGCGGCCCGCGGTCGATGAGATTGAACTTCGGGCGATGGTTCATGGAGCGATCGGAGCCATTCAATCGATCTTGCACTACCGCGGCACTGGCCTGGCTCCCGAACAGACCTCTGCGCTGCTCGTTGCGATGGGTCACGCCGTGCTCGGCGTCCCCGCGTCGAGTCACCAGGTGCGCGGCGTGAACACTGAACCATCCTGTCCGCGTCCCGGTACGCCGCAGCACTAAGCAGGTCCAGGGTGTCAGCAACACACGAAGACGACCTCGCTCAGTATGTCTGCACGACGGTCTTGAGGGCGACAGCCGCCAGGAAAGGACTCATCTAATTGCCTGGCTGCATGCCCAGGGCTTCACGATTGATCAAAGCCGACTGGTGGCCCCAACCCCTCTCCTTCTTCCTACAAGCCGCGTACTGGGTGATGAGGGACGGTACGTCTCTCTGCGCGAGCTGAGCACGGAAACCGGAATCCAGACGAAACAGTCGCCATATTGCGGGCCCTCACGGAAGGCATCGGGCAGGCCACGGAGATGATGCGTGGCTTCGCGCGCTGAACATGTTGAAAGCTTCAGCCCGACGATTTGGAGAGGCTCGCGAATCGACTCGCGACTGCTGCGCGCGAGGCTGCCAACCCACCGGTTGAGATTCGTGAAACCCTCGGGGCGCGGTCATGCTGGTCTCATCACGACCGACGCCGCTGGTGACGACGATGCTGGACCTGATCGACAGCGCGTCAGCAAATGACCTGCCTTCCTTGAGGATTGGCGTGGCGTCCGGGTCAGCGGTCTCGCGCGCGGGCGACTGGTTCGGCAACCCCGTGAACCTGGCCAGCCGAGTGAGCGCGGCGGCGCGGCCAGGCGCAGTGTTGGTGGGACTCCACGCGGGTGATCGTCGACGACGCAGGCCTCCGGTGGTCGTCCGCCGGCGCATATCGTCTGAAGGGCGTCAGCAGCAAGGTCAACCTGTCTCGGGCGCGGCGCGCCCAGGCCGGCCGAGTAAGGCCCCCGTTTGAAGCGAGCTCGCCGGGTATCCGCCTAGTGAACAGTGACCGCCTAATGAACAGTCACCACCGACTTGATAAGCGAACGCCACCTCGCTATCGCGGCCCCTCGTAACCAATCTAGCGGTCGAATTCGATCTAAAGCGACCGAGCAATGATCTCCTTCATAATCTCGTTTGTCCCACCGTAGATCTTCTGAACGCGAGCATCGGCCCACATCCTGCCGATGGGATACTCGGTCATATAGCCGTAGCCGCCGTGGAGCTGCAAGCAGTCATCAAGGGCGACCATCGCACGCTCAGTAGTCCACCATTTCGCCATCGCGACGGTGGGGATGTCGAGTTCACCGCGCAGATGGCGGGCGACGCAGTCGTCGATGAAAACGCGGCTGATGTGGGCGTCGGTGGCGACCTCGGCGAGCTTGAACTTGGTGTTTTGGAAGGCGAAGACGGGCTTGCCGAAGGCATGCCGATCTTTGGTGTATTCCACAGTGAACTCGAGCGCTGTTTCTAGTACTGTCACTGCACCAAGCGCAAGGATCAATCGCTCTTGGGGAAGTTGCTGCATCAACTGAATGAACCCCTGGCCTTCAGTCGTACCCAGGAGGTTCTCAACCGGAATGTGCACATCTTCGAAATAGAGCTCGGAGGTGTCCTGTCCGCGCTGACCGACCTTGTCCAACACCCGACCCCGCCGAAAGCCCGGTCGATCGCCTTCGACCAAAACCAACGAGATTCCGTTCGCTCCGGCACTGGGGTCGGTCTTCGCAACGACGATGATGAGGTCGGCCTGAGCGCCGTTGGTGATGAACGTTTTGGAACCGTTGACAACGTATTCGTCTCCAACGCGCGATGCCTTGGTCGTGACAGATTGGAGATCGGAGCCAGTGCCCGGCTCCGTCATCGCAATCGCGCCAACCATCTCACCAGTTGCCAGTCTGGGAAGAAAGCGTTCCTTCTGCTCATCGGTGCCGTACTCGAGCAGGTAGTGGGCGACGATTCCACTATGAAGCGGCGCGCCCCATGCCGAATCGCCGATGCGGGCCTGTTCCTCAATCAAGACTGCTTCGTGAGCGAACGTTCCCCCACCTCCGCCGTACTGCTCGGGGATTGACATGCACAGCAACCCAAGATCACCCGCCCGGGTCCACAGGTCCCGATCCACGTGGTGCTGCTCGATGAAGCGGGCACTGTGCGGCGCGACCTCCTTCTCACAGAACGTACGTGCCAAATCCCGCAGTGCGTCGAGGTCGTCGTCCATCCAGCTAGAGCGGTTGGCTGCCATTACAAAGTCCTCACTGTGTTTGCTTGCGCACCGATCCCGCAATGGTCTCGCTTCGCCTGTGGGTACATGGTGTACCACGAATCGCACGCCGGGTACAACACGTACCCAGAACTTTCCAGAGCGCGGGGCGTTACGGTGACATCGTGGAGCGACAGCACTGGGTGGACACCACAGCGGTACGCCGCGCGGCCAGTAGGTTGCCGGGCCGTGAACTACGTCGTGAACAGATCATCGAAGCGGCGCTCAGCGCAATCGAAGAGAACGGGCCCCACGCACTCACGGGCCAAATCGCAGACAAGGCCGGTTTGGGACGCACACACTTCTACCGCCACTTCGCAAGTAAAGAAGAACTCGATCTTGCCGTGGCTCGTCACGTCCACCGCGAACTCACTGCGAAGATTCGCCTAACTCTGGATGTCCAGGGATCGCCGCTAGACGTGATACGCGCGCCGGTCACTCAGCACGTCATGTGGGCTGACGAACACCCCAACCTCTATCGGTTCCTGGTGAACCGACACTATCGGCGCAGCACCGAGAAGACCGCGCCCGGCAGCAGCGCATTCGCCTCTGAACTCGCCGTCGCGGGTGCCCGTTACTTTCCTCGCTACGGCGAGGACTCAGAGGCGGCAGACCGCAATGTCGCCGCCATCATGGGCTTGATGGACGCTTCGGTCCTATGGTGGCTGGACCATCGCGACTCCACTCGTGACGAACTCGTCATTCGGTTGACACGGCAAACCTGGTTGATAATCAATGACAGGCTGCAGGAACTGGGATTCCAGCTTGATCCCCACTTACCACTCTGCGAACCGAAAACCTGACCAGGTACAATTCGAGCCTCCCCACGCTAAACCCTCCGTCTTCGACACCGCCATCAACGATGATTGCGTTGGCGCCGCTCACCGACGCCGCGCATCAACGCGAAAGCTTTCAATCCAAGCGACGGCGCAGCATCGCTAGTGCGCGCAACTACGCCACGCCACCGAGGAACTACCCGGAATATCTGGCGACTCTCCAGCAACTCGAGTCCCGCGCGGGCCACGGCCGCAGCATCCATTGGACGCGGTCCGGCGAACAGAAGCGCCGCCCCAGGGTCGGCAACCCGGTCGGTGACCATTTTCGTACTTACCACGTCAGGGCATAGCGCCCGTGCGTGGATTGGCAATCCCGCATGGTCAAGGTCGCCCTGCAGCGATGTGGTGAACGACAATACGGCCGCTTTGGTTGCTGCGTACATCGCTAATCCAGGGATGGGCGCCAGAGCCGAGAGGGACGCGATGTTGAGGATCGCGCCCCCACCCGCGCCCATAGCGACAACTGCCGCGTGTGAGCCGGCAACGACACCTCGTACATTGACATCGAGGATCGACGCAATCTCGGCATCGCTGTGACTCCAGCTGTTACCCGCGAGTAGGATCCCAGCGTTGTTTACCCACACCGCCAGAGGGCCAGCGGCTAAAGCCTGAGCAGCGACTTCCCGATGACCCGACGGATCTCGTACGTCGTGCGTGGCGCTCCAAGCGCCACCGCCGACCTCGGTGGCAGCGCGCTCCGCTGCGTCGCCATCCACATCCGTGAGCAAAACCTTGTGACCGGCAGCGGCGAGTTGTCTCGCGATCTCCAGACCAATCCCTCGACCTGCTCCTGTGACGACGGCTGTTGATGGTTCTAGCATGACCATCCTTTCCGGCAGTTTGCGTAGGTTTGCCGACTACGGTTCGCCGGGGTTTGTTGAGGATCTCCGAGGCCACTTGGAGGACTGCGTCGATTCCGCCGGCGCCCTGTAAGGGCGATGTGCTCGGCTAAGCACTCAAAAGTCTCGTGGAATGACCTAGATATCATCGGCGACACAACGTAATAGGTAGGCCGTCGACAGGGAACAGGCAGGGACGTATTGTCCCACCGAACGCGGTAGCCGTCATCCAGACTCCAGGTGAATTCCCGCAGCATCTCGTGCAGTATTGCCTTCACCTCCAAGGTGCCGAAGTGCATCCCGATGCGCTTGTGCGCGCCTCCTCCGAACGGAAGCCAGGCGAAGCGGTGGGCCTGATCCTCGCGCCGTGGCGGCTCGAGTCGCGTTGGGTCAAACCGGTCCGGCTCGGTCGACACTGTGGGCGCAAAGTGGTTGACCGCAGGCGTGATGACGACGAGCACTCCGGAGGGGACGTAGTAGCCATCAATTAGGGTGTCGGTCACCGTCTTACGCATAACCAACGGTACCGGTGCAACTAGTCTGAGCGACTCCTTGATGACCAAGTCCATCGCCGTAAGCCCCTCCAGGTCCTCAATGTCCGACAGATCGTCGCCTAGACGGTCAGACTCAGCACGAAGTCGATCCTGCCATTCAGGATTCTTCGCCAAGAAGTACGCCACAGCGGCAGTGGTGATCGTTGACGTGTCATGAGCGGCCATCATCAGAAAGATCATTTGATTTATGCTGTCCGCATCAGTGAAGCGTTCGCCGTCCTGGCGCGCGCCTCACATAGCGCGGCGAGTAAATCACCATTCTGCCCCGAGCGTGCCGCCGGTAAGTTCCGGGCGAAGGCCAACGAGAGGCAATCCCTGATCGCCGATAACTGGCTTCAATCCGCTACCGGTCGGCGGCGCGGCAAGTTCGCGAACCGGCCATCGTCGACTCACTCCTGGATAGCGCGCTCGACGCGCTGCGGGAGGGGATTCAGTAGTACCGACAACAGCCGGTCACGGGACTTGCTTGCCGAACCGGACGGCGATTTGGTCATCGAGTGCCCCCTTGATGTTGTTTCTCGCATTATCGGAAGGATTTCACCCATCGTTTACACCGGTGACCACCCTGTCAACGGCGGTCACAGTTGCCGCTCGAATGTCAGCGACTCCCCGCCGTCCTCGGATACCCGTCACTGAACAGAGCCGCCACTAGTCGACGCTATCGGCCCCGCTTGGGGCATAGGGCATGTCGGCCAGATGGGTGTTGGCCGGCTCGGGTGTCCCCCTGCGCGACGAGTTCGCGGGCGCGGGACGCGACAGGACGTAAGCGCGCCGCTTCGGCCTGCGCGCACGAAGGCGATACAAGAAGGTCGGGCTGGGCCAGTTGGTAGAGATCGACCCCCGCGCCGAGCGATACCAGCTCGTGCACATAGTCCACACGGATCTGTCCAGGCGGCGACTCAACCGGTCGTTGAAGCGCTTCTCCACATCGGCACGGACCTCGATAACACTTCCTGGATGGGCACGGAGAACCTTCATCAACCTGACGATGTGTCGGGCCTGCGATTCGAGCATGTAGACGATGGACCCGGATCCCACGTTGGTGTTGGGCCCGTACATCATGAGGAAATTCGGAAACTCTGGCACCGATAGGCCGTAGTAGGCGTGCGCGCCATCCGCCCACACGTCCGACAATTTCCGGTCCGAGCGGCCGTAGACCTCCATCGGGGAAAGAAACTCGGTGGCACTGAAGCCAGTGCCGTAGATGATCACGTCGGCGGCGTGGAAGTCGCCGTTCACCGTGCGGATTCCGCCAGGTTCTACTGCCCGGATATCGTCGGTGACCAATGAAACGTTGGGACGTGCGAGCGCGGGGTAATAGTCGCTGGAGAACAGAATCCTCTTGCACCCGGGCGCATAGTCCGGCGTCAGGTGGGAACGCAGCCGGGCATCCGACACCTGGCGACCTAGGTGCCGGAGGGCGATGACTCCCAAGACTCGCGCTACTGGCTTCGCGTCGACGAGTGCCAACGCCAAGAACTCGAATATCGTCCAAATCATCAGACGTTCGCTGAGCCGCAGAATGGGCAACTTGCGCAGCAGTTGGTGATGCCGCCCACCGTACTGACGGTCGAATTTGGGCAGCACCCATGGGGCTGACCGTTGGAAAACGTCCAAGTGCTCAGCGCCTGCGGCGACCACCGGGACGAACTGCACCGAACTAGCGCCGGTGCCGACGACCGCAAGCCGCTTGCCGCTGAGATTCAGATCGTGGTCCCAATTCGCGGAATGAAACGACGGGCCCGCGAAGCCCGAGATTCCAGGAATATCAGGAACTGAGGGTCGGGACAGCTGGCCCACGGCCGAAATGACGACATCGCACTCCAATTCCTGACTGGTAGTCGTGGTCAGACGCCATGTGTTCGTGCGCTCATCGAAGGCCGCCTTAGCGATTTCGGTTTTGGTCCGAAGGAGGGACAGCAAACCACTTTCGTCGGCGACGCGGCGAAGGTAGGCGAGGATATCGCCTTGTTCTGCGTAACGCCGACCCCACCTGGGATTCGGCGCCGAGGAGATCGAGTACAACTGCGACGGGACGTCACAGGCCGCCCCTGGGTAGGTGTTCTCCCGCCAGACTCCCCCGACACCATCGCCCTTTTCGACAATGAGGACCCTGTCGAACCCTGCGCGTTTGAGGCGAAGTGCAAGGGTAATTCCGGCGAAGCCAGCGCCGATGATGACGATCGAGGGGTTACCAGGGGGATTGTCCTGGGTTGGTTCACGTTTCACGGGTTTCATCGTTAGCTCATACAACCTTCGTGCTGGGGCGCCTCGTGGTCAAGGCGTGCGCAGGGACGCTGTCAACGGACGGTGGCCGAAGTAGCCAAGAACTCGCCACCGAGCCTGAGGGCCTCACGTGCTTCTGGCAGTAGGCGAAACATCGCCTGGAAGACATGGATCTGGCCGCGGAAAACTTGCAACTGCGAGGAGACCCCTGCAGTTTGCAGACGTTTGGCAAAGACTCTGGAGTCGTCGAGCAACATCTCTCGTCCGCCGACCTGAATCAAAGTTGGTGGCATGTCCGTGAGATCAGCATCGAGCACGCTTATCCTCGGGTCGGCTGGATCGGCGCCCGCCACGTACAGACCAATTGTTCTCGACGCAGAGATGGCGGACGCAAAGGGGTCCCGTCTGCGCAGATCACGGTCCATCGCGAGTTGGCATGTCAAATCCAGCACCGGCGACATCAGCAGCATGGCATCCGGCGTCGGCAGTCGATGTTCCCGAGCGCCAAGCGCCGTCGCCGCAGCAAGCTGGCCGCCTGCGGAATCGCCGGCGAGCGCCACCGTGCCAGAAGACGCGGTGATCGCGCTTCCCTCTGTCAACCATCGATAGGCGATCAGTGCATCATCTGCGGCCGCCGGGAAGGGATATTTCGGGACCAATCGATAGCGCACGGCAAATACCGGCCTGCGGGCGGCCGCGGACAGTTCGCTGATGAGGCCACGGTGGGTCTCGGGAGAGCACATAGAAAATGCGCCGCCGTGTATATAAAGAATCGGCGGAGCATCCGAGGCCACGTTGGCCGCCTTGACCCAGTCGCCTCGCACACGTTCACCGGCGAAGGGCGTGTCTACCTTCTCGACACTGATTGCGCGCCTTGGCCGCGACACCACGAGTGTTCCCCGTAGCACGCGGTCCATGACCGCGAAGCCATGGTCGTTGGCCGGAATCACTTGCGTGAGAGGTCGAAGAACGCCTCGCGCCGTTGCCGCGACCAGGTGGCTCGCCATGCTCGGATTCGGCCTGGCAGGTGAACTCATCCGGCGGTGTCCACCTTCTGTGGGGCAGTGTCCGCCTTTTTCGCCGGTCGCCGTTCGAAACGGTAGTCGGCCAAGTCGAATCGTCGACTGCGCCAGATCGACTCGACCGTCGTCGTGGGACGCAGAGGCACGTCCCCATGCTTGTCGAAGTAATAGCTGTTCGCGCCCGCGCAGCTGTCCTGCCAGAAGACCTGCGTATGCCGCCGTGCCAGCATCTCCGCGAAGAAGCGTTGATTCGCCTCCTCGCGTACCTCGACGTAGTTCGAGTCGGCCGTCCTGGCATGCCGGAGGCAACGGAGAATGTGACCCGCCTGTGCCTCGATGAGTGCGAAGTAGGACGACCCGTTGTATCCGTACGGGCCAAACACTGAGAAATGGTTCGGGAATCCTGGCACGCTGACTCCCTCATATGCCTGGAGTCGGTTCTCGTCCCACCACTGTGCCTGGTCTCGGCCGGCGACACCTCTGAGCGAGTAGGTGGGCATGCTGTCCGATTCCATGACCTTGAATCCCGTTGCCAGGACGAGCACGTCGATCTCGTGTCTGACGCCATCGGCCGTAATTACCGCGGTCTCATCCACCCGGGTGATGGGGTTGGTTTCAAGAAGGACGTTCTCGCGGTTGAACGTCTTCAAATATTCGTTGTGAAAGCTTGGTCGCTTGCAGCCCAGCGCGTAACGCGGCGTCAGCTTCTCCCGAACGACCGGGTCGGTGACCTGCCGACGCATATAGCTGATCGCTGCACGCTCGATCGCCGACGCCAGCGGTATGGCGGTATGGAAGTGCGCTGCGACGGGAAAGGTGAGTTCGACAAAGGCCTGGCTGGCTCCCCGCGCGGCGATCTGCGCTCCGGGTGCGAGCCGGAGAAGAGCACTCAGCGGGCGGGGCACCGCGAAGTCGAATTTCGGCAGACACCATATCGGGGTGCGCTGAAAGACGGTGAGTGTGTCCACGTCCTTGGCTATCGAGGGGATCAGTTGCACCGCCGAGGCGCCCGTCCCGATGACGGCGACCCTCTTTCCGGTGAGGGTCTGCTGGTGGTCCCAGCGCGACGTGTGCATCGTGACCCCGCCGAAGTCCCCGACCCCCGGTATGTCCGGCGATTTTGGTCGCGTGAGAACCCCGGAGGCATTGATGACGAACCTCGCTGTCAGTTCCTCGTCCGTCGAGGTAAACAAACGCCACAATGTCGATTCTTCGTCGAACTCAGCCCTCACAACCGTGACTCCGAAGCGGATGCGCGACGCGAGGCCATATTTTTTCACGCAATGCTTCGCGTAGTTCTTCAGTTCGATCCCCGGCGCATAGGTACGGGACCACGACGGGCGTTTCTCAAAGGAGAATTGGTAACTATATGACGGAATGTCTACTGCAATCCCCGGGTAGGTATTCCAGTACCAGGTTCCACCCACCCCTTGGGCCTCATCAACGATGAGGAAGTCCGAGAAACCTTCCTTCAGCAGCTTGATGCCCACTCCGATCCCGGAGAATCCAGCTCCGATGACCAATATCTCGTGGGTGGGGACCTCGTACGTAGGGGCTCCGGAGGTGGGGGCATTCTCGTCGCCCGCAACATGGACACTCAAGCGTCTTTCCTCACTCTCGAGGCTGCGCGCTTAGGCGGTACCTTCCCGACGCCCACGTCCAGGATGTCGGCTTTGACGTCAGACCGCGTTGGCAGGGCGCCTGCGCTTTTTCGGCCCTGGGCTACCTTGGCCTTGCGGCCCTGGGCAACCTTGGCCACATTCGAGCCGTTTTGGGCGTGTTCGGTTGGGTGGTGCTCAGTTCGTGCGGTTGTCGGGGTCGTTACATAATCACCCATGTCGACCTTGGACAGTGCGCGCTTGAACTGGGTGGCGAAACCGGGGTACATGGTGCCGTTGTATCCGTCATTCGTGAGGTACCAGCTCTTGCAACCCGAATTCCAAGTCGTACTTCCCAACCGCTGCTGTACCTCGCCGTGGTAATTATTTTGCCGATCTTCGCGGACCTCGAGCGTACTGAGATCATTCGCGATGATCGCGCCGATGGCTTTGACGATGTAGTTGATCTCGGCCTCCATGTACACGAGGGCCGAGTTATGGCCGGGCCCTGAATTTGGTCCGAAGGTGAAGAAAAGATTGGGATAGCCTGCGACGGTGACGCTCCGGTACGCATAGGCGCCCTGGGACCACTCGTCGGAGAGCTCACGACCATGCGCGCCTCGGATGGGAAAAGGTGTGCCAGCCTTGCATACATCGAAGCCGGTGGCGAAGACGATGCAGTCCAGTTCGTGTTCGATGCCATCTGCGGTCCGTATGCCATTCGGCGACAGGGTCGCGATCGGCCATGAGACGAGCTTGCAGTTGTCGCGCTGAAGAGCGGGGTAGTAATCGCTGCTCATCAGCATCCGTTTGCAGCCGGCACGGAAGTTCGGCGTCAGCTGGCGCCTGAGCCAAGTATCCGATACCTGCCTCCGCAAATTCGCCTTCGCCAGTAGCTGGATGCCAGTGGTGACCGGGGTATCCCAGACCATGCCGACGGCCATGAGCTCGTGGCCCCAAAACCACGCCTGCCGTCCGACGTTCTGCACGCGAGGCAAGCGACGAAACGCCGTCCGCACCCACTGCGGATGGGAGAAGTCGGGCCGAGGGAGGACCCAGCCGGGGGTGCGTTGGAAGACCTTGACCGACCGCGCAGTCTTCACCAGTTCGGGAATGATCTGAACAGCGCTGGCTCCGGTGCCGATCACGGCGACACGTTTGTCGCTCATGTCGTAGTCGTGATCCCAACGCGCACTGTGGATCTTGTGACCATCGAAGGTGTCCAGTCCGCGGATGTCCGGCAGGCTCGCATTCGCCAGCGGCCCACTGGCCATCACTGCGGTGCGCGCCGTGAACTGCGAGCCGTCAGCTGTCTGCGCCGTCCACAGTGCGCTTTCCTCGTCGAACTCCAGACCGGTGACGTTCACTCCGAACCGGATGAAACGCGACAGCGAGTACTTGTCGACCATCGTCTTGATGTAGCCGAGGATCTCGGCGCTGCCCGAATACGCGCGGGACCAGTCCGGATTTTGCTCGAACCCGTAGGAATAGAGCAGCGACGGGATGTCGCACGCCGCGCCGGGATAGGTGTTGTCCCGCCAGGTACCACCCACCTCGTCGGCACGTTCAAGGACAACGAAATCGTCGATACCCTGTTGTAGCAACCGGATTGCGGTTCCCAGGCCGGCGAAACCCGCACCGACGATCAAGACGGTCGTGGTGTCGCTCATCTGGCCACCGGTTCGTAGGTCAGCTCTTCTGTCCACGTCGGTGACTTACCGAGCACCTCGGTGGGGAAGTGGTCGATCGCGGTACCCAGCCGCTGCGAAATGAAATGCAATGGCTGAGAACGCTTGATGCTGGCGGACATGTGAGCCTTCAAGATGTGGTAGCCCGGAACGCGGCGCGTGAACTCACTACGATCTCCGACGTTCTCGTACCGCATCACCGCGTTGTAGAGCTTCTCCTCCGACAATCCCATGGCGTTGAGATTGGTCAACATCCTGGTGAGCAACGGCACGTAGAGGACGCCGCCGAGAAGGATTCTCGGGTCGATGAGCGCCCCCATCGTCTGAGTCGCATGAATGCGCATGGGGCTGGCGCCGAGGTCGTTCAGAACCTGGAATCCCACTGCCAAGTGCCGCGATTCGTCGTTGTTGACCTTGTTGAAGACCTCGGCGCAGAGCGGATCCTGCACCTCGTCGAGAAGGAACTTGAGCAATGCTCCGTCGAGCGCAGTCTCCAAGGCTGGGATCGCCGCTCCGATCACCGTCAGCGGGAGGGCCTCGGCGTATCGGTCGATCCACTCGATGACCAGTCGAATATTCTTGTTCGGCACCGGGATTTCCCCTTCCTCGAGCATCCCCCACCGCTGCATGAGCGCCAGCTCCGCGTTGGCGTGCCGCTGCTCCTCGGCATGGAAATACCGGTAGATGTCACCTAGAGCCTCGAACGGCGCTTTCGGCGCCATGGCGGCGAACGCGCGTGCACCGACGTGTTCTATCCACACCACGTCAGCCATGAACTGCTTCAGTTCGGGCCGCTGCTCATCAGTGATTTTATCGGCGCCCGGCGCATCCCAATCGATGTCGGCCAGCGCCCACTGCCGATTCTTGATCGTCTCGAGCATATCGCTGTATTTGAATGCCATTGGAGTCTCCTTTGTCTTTGTCTGGAATGACTTAGCGCGCGATTCGCTCAACCAAACCGAGCGCACGGGTATACGTGGCAGGCACTGCCCGCTTAAATAACCAGAGAATCTTCGCGTCGACTTGGGGTAGGACGTGCAACTGACCGCGATCGTTCGCGTCCAACGTTTTGCGCGCCACCGATTCCGCCGACACGCCGGTCCACTTCATCAAATTCGTTGCCAGCTTGGCGGCCGACTCCTCAATACCAGGGTTATCGACGATGTTGGTCTTGACAAATGTCGGGCACAGTACAGTCACCGCCACACCAGTACCACTCAGCTCGGCCGCCAAAGTCTCGGATAGCGAGAGCACGCCGGCCTTGCTGACGTTATAGGCACCCATCCGGGGCGCTGCTCCAAAACTTGCAGCCGATGCGACGTTGATAATTCCCCCGCTGCCCTTCGCACGAAGTCGCGGTACGAAGATCTCGCAGCCGTAAATCACTCCCCACAAGTTGACTGAAAGTGTCGCTTCCCAGTCCCGCTTGGGCGTCGCGCCGATGACATTGCCACCGATTCCGATGCCCGCGTTGTTGATCACCAGGCTGGCTGCCGCGCCGAACCACTTCTCGGCGCTGTCGGCGAGTTCGCGGACCTGCTCTTCGTCCGTGACATCGCATGCGATGTCGAGCCCCTCGCCGCCGGCTTGGACGACGAGCCCGACCGTCTCCTTGGCACGCACCGGGTCGATGTCGGCACACACCACTCGTCCACCTCTACGGGCGAGCTCCACCGCGAAGGCACGGCCAATTCCGCTGCCCGCTCCCGTTACGACCGCGTTGGCGCGGCGGCTCAGGCGAGGCGGTCTGTCCCACCTCAAGATATCCATCACTACTGAATCCTTTGCAGATTACGGCGACGCCTGACCTGTGAGACAAGCCGGCCTGCAGCCATCTGGTGGCGGCGAACACAATTGTGGTCGCCTGCCACCAGTTTGATGCGGCGCTCCTGCCTTTGTCAAGATGTATTCGTGCGGACAAAGGCAGCAAGGTGGGGCGGGCGTACTGGCGCCGAACGACGGGCTGACCGGCGGCGGCGCCTAGTGAACGCGGCGACGGAGATCTGGACGGAAAGCGGATGGGCTGCCGTGACAATGCGTGGGGTCTGCTCCAGAGCCGCGCTGAACGACCGATATTTCTACGAGGAGTTCAAGACGCGCGATGAGTTGCTCGTAGCAGCGTGGGACAACGTGCGGGACGAGATGCTCGGCGAGGTTTCGGCAACATTTGCCGAACGCGTCGGTCAACCACCGATCGAAACCATTCGCGCCGCAATCTCGATCGTTGTTCTCCGCATCGCGCAGGATGCCGGGCGAGCACAGATCCTGCTGACACAGCACGTCGGCAGTTCAACATTGCAAGATCGCCGAGCGGTGGCCTTGCAGGAAGCAACCCAGCTCGTCATGGCCGCCAGCAAGCCGCATCTGAAGCCTGACGCAGACGAAATGGCTCTGCGTATGGACACGTTTGTAGCGGTCGGCGGCTTCGTCGAACTGATCAGCGCTTGGCACGCAGGACTACTGGTCGATGTAAGTCAGGTCGACATCGTCGAACATACGAGTAGACTTGCTGAGACGCTGGCTCGCCGCTACGTGGTTGATAAGTTTGGCTAGCTGGTACTCCGGAGGCAATTTCCCGGTGGCGGAGGCTGCATTGGCCGCAGGGGTCGTGACACACCGTTGACTTACCTTAGAAACGGTGGAAGGTCCGTCTCGTCGACCTGCCAAGCCGACGCTCCTGCTGTCGAATGGCGGCTTCACTCAGAGGCCAATCTGCTTGGCGATGATCTCCTTCATGATTTCGGTGGTGCCGCCCCCGATACCCAGGATGCGCGAATCGCGATAGTGCCTTTCGACCTCGGTCTCGCGTAGGTAGCCCATGCCACCGTATAGTTGGACGGCCGTGTCAACGGCGAGCGCGCAGGCCTCTACGGCTTGGTTCTTGGCCATCGAGACCATCCGCACGTCGGTGTCTCCGGCGACGATGCGGTCCACAGCGGCACGGGTGTACGTACGGGCGACGTCGACGGCCGTCGCGATATCGACGATCTTGTGCCGCACCACCTGTCGGGTGGATAGCGGTCGACCGAAGGTTTCGCGCTTCTTCACCCAATCCAGCGTCAGGTCGAGGCAGCGCTGGGCCGTGGCGTAGCACTGGACGGCGATGAAAGCACGTTCGACCTGGAACTGTTGCATGATCTGCAGGAATCCGCTGCCTTCGGGGCCAACCAGATTGACCACCGGCACGCGCACGTCGGTGAATCCGAGTTCGGCGGTATCGGAGCACAGCCAGCCCATCTTCTTCAGTGCCCGCGAGACCAAGAAACCCGTGGCGCCACGCTCCACCACGAGCAGAGAAATCCCCGACGGGCCCGGGCCGCCGGTACGCACGGCGGTGGTCACGAAATCGGCGCGGACACCCGAGGTGATGAACAGCTTCGCACCGTTGACCACGTAGTGGTCGCCGTCGCGCCGTGCGGTAGTGCGGATGCCGGCGACGTCAGAACCGGTGTCGGGTTCGGTGATGCCAAGGCTGCCGATCTTCTCCCCGGCCAGGGTCGGCGCCACGAAGCTGCGGATCTGCTCGGGATCGCCCTGCGCGGCCATATGGGGCACTGCGATGTGATGCGTAAGTAGGCTGGCCAGTAAGCCCGACGAGCCGCCGGCCTCCATCACGGCCTCGGTGAGCAGCACCAGGTCGCGCAGGTCACCGCCGGAGCCACCGATCTCTTCGGCGAACCCGATGCCCAGCAACCCCGCTGCGGCTGCGCGGCGGTGGAGTTCTCTAGGGAGCTCTCCGGCGTCCTCCCAGTCTTGCAGGTGAGGAACGATCTCCTTCTGGGTGAACGACATCGCGAGGTTGCGCAACGAGATGCGCTCGGGCGTCATCCACGGGTCGGCTGCGGCCGCCTCCGCTTCCCGCTGATCCGGCTGTTTCATGTGAGTTGCTCCTGCTGTGATCACTCGGGGACGGCACGATTGCCACGTCGACCCCATTGTCGTCGAATGTTAATGACCGATAACGTAGCGTGTCAGGAGATCGACGTTGATGTCACCTGGAGGAAAGTTGATTGACGTCCTGCCCGACCGGGTCGACACCCGCGCGCCGGTATACCTCGAGAATCGCGAGGGACTCATCGCGCAGCTCCATGCGCTCGCCGAACAGCTGGCGCTGGCCAACGGTGGCGGCGGCGAGAAGTACGTCGCCCGGCACCGTAGCCGCGGCAAGATGCTGGCTCGGGAGCGCGTCGAGCTGCTCATCGACCCCGACACGGCCTTCCTGGAACTCTGTCCGTTCGCGGCGTGGGGCACGAAGTTTCCGGTGGGCGGCAGCGTTGTGGTCGGCATCGGCATCGTCGAAGGCGTCGAGTCGATGATCATCGCGCACGACCCGACCGTGCGCGGCGGAGCCTCGAACCCCTACACCTTCCGAAAAGTGTTCCGGGGCATGGCAGTCGCCCGCGAGAACCGGCTGCCCATCATCAACGTCGTCGAGTCGGGCGGGGCGGACCTGCCCACGCAGGCCGAGATCTTCGTGCCCGGGGGCCAGCTATTCAACGACCTCACCCAGCACAGCGCGCAGGGCCTGCCGACACTGGCGCTGGTATTCGGTAACTCGACGGCAGGCGGCGCGTACATCCCCGGCATGTGTGATTACGTGGTGATGGTCCGCAACCGGTCCAAGGTCTTCCTCGGTGGTCCGCCGCTGGTGAAGATGGCGACCGGCGAAGTGTCCGACGACGAGTCGCTCGGCGGCGCCGACATGCACGCCCGCACCTCCGGGCTGGCCGACTACATGGCCGAGGACGAGCAGGACGCCATCCGGATCGGGCGGCGCATCATGGCCAGACTGAACTGGCGCAAGCTCGGGCCCGGCCCGACACAGCCACCGACCCCCCCGCTGCGAGACCCCGACCAACTCCTCGGGATCGCTTCGGTGGACCCGAAGGTTCCCTTCGACCCACGTGATGTCATCGCCCGAATCGTGGACGGGTCCGCCTTCGACGAGTTCAAGCCGCTATACGGCACCTCGCTGGTCACCGGTTGGGCCTCGATCCACGGATACCCGGTAGGGATCCTTGCCAACGCGCGCGGAATCCTGTTCAGCGAGGAGGCGGAGAAGGCCGCCCAGTTTATTCAGCTGGCGAACCAGATCGACACGCCACTGGTGTTTCTGCAGAACACCACCGGCTACATGGTCGGCGCGGAGTACGAGCAGGGTGGCATCATCAAGGACGGCGCGAAGATGATCAACGCCGTCTCCAACAGCGCTGTCCCACACCTGACGATCGTGATGGGCGCGTCCTACGGTGCGGGCAATTACGGGATGTGCGGGCGGTCCTACTTTCCCCGCTTCCTGTTCACCTGGCCCAACTCGCGTTCGGCCGTCATGGGCCCGGCCCAGCTCGCGGGCGTGCTGTCGATCGTGGCCCGCGAGTCGGCCGCCGACCGGGGGCTCCCGTTCGACGAGGAGGCCGACGCCCAGATGCGCGCTGCCGTCGAGGGCCAGATCGAGCGTGAGTCGTTGGCGCTGGCCAACAGCGGCAGGCTCTACGACGACGGGATCATCGACCCGCGCGACACCCGTACCGTTCTCGGGTTCTGCCTTTCCGTGGTCCACAACAGCGAGATCCGTGGCCAGCGTGGCTACGGCGTGTTCCGGATGTGATGGCGATGCCCGTGATCAAGAAGCTGCTGGTGGCCAACCGGGGAGAGATCGCCCGACGCGTGTTTCGCACCTGTCGCGAACTCGGCATCGCGACCGTCGCCGTGTACTCCGACGCCGACGCCGACGCCTGGCACGTGGACGATGCCGACGAGGCCGTCCGGCTACCGGGTTCCTCGCCGGCGGAGACCTACCTCGACGGTGACCGGGTGATCGCCGCCGCCCTCCTCACCGGCGCCGACGCCGTGCATCCCGGCTACGGCTTCATGTCGGAGAACGCCGGCTTCGCGCGGGCCTGCGCCGACGCCGGGCTCGTGTTCGTCGGCCCGCCGCCGGATGCCATCGACGCGATGGGTTCCAAGCTGACGGCCAAGGCGATGATGGCCGATGCGGGCGTGCCGGTTCTCCCGGGCGGCGACGCGACCGGCCTGGACCCCGACAAGCTGCGCAAGCTCGGCGCCGAGATCGGCTACCCGCTGCTGGTCAAGGCGAGCGCGGGTGGCGGCGGGCGCGGCATGCGGGTTGTCGAGTCGGCCGACGACCTCGACGGAGCCGTGGCCTCGGCCTCGCGCGAGGCGATGTCGGCGTTCTCGGACGGCACGGTGTTCCTCGAGCGGTACGTGCAGCGTCCCCGCCACGTTGAGATCCAGCTGTTGGCCGACATGCACGGCACGGTTGTCTCGCTGTTCGAGCGGGAGTGCTCGGTGCAGCGCCGCCACCAAAAGGTCATCGAGGAGGCGCCCTCGCCCGTCGTCGACGACGACCTGCGCGCCCGGATGGGCGCGGCGGCGGTCGCGGCGGCACAGGCCGTGGGTTACGTCGGGGCCGGAACGGTCGAGTTCGTCCTCGACGCGAACGGCGGCGATGACGACGGGACGTTCGCCTTCCTGGAGATGAACACCCGGCTGCAGGTCGAGCACCCGGTCACCGAACTCGTCACCGGGCTCGACCTCGTGCGCCTGCAGTTGCTGGTGGCGATGGGTCGGCCACTGCCTGCCGAGGTGAGCAAGCCGCGGATCACCGGCCACGCGGTCGAGGCCCGGCTCTACGCCGAGGACCCCACGAAGGGCTACCTGCCGCAGACCGGAACGCTGCGCACGATGCAGATCCCCGACCACGTCGGGGTCCGGGTGGACTCCGGCGTGCGCGACGGCTCGGTGGTCAGCCACCACTATGACGCCATGCTGGCCAAGGTGATCGCCTGGGCGCCCACCCGCGCCGAGGCGCTCGGCGCGCTGTCCGCCGCGCTCGCCGGCGCCCGGATCCACGGACTCACCACCAACCGGGATCTGCTGGTTCGCGTTCTGCGCCACGACGAGTTCGCCGGACGCGGCACCGACACCGGGTTCCTCGACCGCCACGACGTGGCCGACCTCGGCGCAGCCCTCATCGACCGCGACGGGGAGGGCTTGCACGCCATCGCGGCCACACTCGCCCAGGTCGCGGGACGCCGCGCGGCGGCCCCCGTCCAGCCGACGCTGCCTGCCGGGTGGCGCAACAACCCGTCCCAACTGCAGTCCACCGGATGGCTGACCGCCGACGGCCGCGAGCGTCGGGTGGGCTATGCGCTGCTCCGCGACGGCGTCGAGGTCGAAGTCGACGGCAAACCGGTCGAGGACGTCAGGGTGCTCGTGCAGCGGCCGGACCGGGTGGTCCTGGAGACCGGCGGGGTACGGCGCGGCTACGACGTCGTCCTCGACGGCGACATCGCCTACGTTGACAGCCCTGCCGGGTCCACTGCGTTCACCCAGGTACCGCGGTTCCTGGACCCCAGCACGCTCAAGCCGGCGGGCTCGCTGACGGCGCCTATGCCGGGTTCGGTGATCCGGCTGCCCGTCGCCGCGGGCGACGTCGTGACGGCCGGGCAGGCCTTGGTCGTGGTGGAGGCGATGAAGATGGAACACACCATCGCCAGCCCGATCGACGGGATCGTCGCCGAACTCTCGGTCGAGGTGGGTCAGCAGGTGTCCACCGGCGATGCCCTCGCGGTGGTCGGAGCGGCCGACAGTGCAGACGAGGATTGAGCACCATCAGACCCGTCACCGGCCCCGGTGGCGGGTGACTTCGAAGTAGGAGAGCGGTATGGAACTGCACGAGACCGAGGAACGGCGAGCGCTGCGCAAGGCCGTGTCCGAGATCGCCAAGGACTTCGGGCACGACTACTACGTGGCCAAGTCGCTCGGCGGGGAGAAGAGTTCGGAACTCTGGCAGGCCGTGGGCAAGCAGGGGTTCCTCGGGGTCAACATCGCCGAGCAGTACGGCGGCGGTGGCGGCGGCATCTACGACATGCAGATCGTCGGTGAGGAACTGGCCGCGGCCGGCTGCCCGCTGCTGATGACGGTGGTCTCCCCCACCATCTGCGGCACGATCATCGAGGCTTTCGGCAGCGACGAGCTAAAGGCGCGCTGGCTGCCGGGCATCGCCAGCGGCGAGATCATCATGGCGTTCGCGATCACCGAGCCGGATGCGGGCTCGAACTCTCACAACATCTCCACCCACGCCAAGCGCGTCGGTGGGGATTGGGTGCTCAACGGCACCAAGTACTACATTTCCGGCGTCGACGAGGCGGAGGCCATCCTGGTCGTCACCCGCACCGCGACCGACGACCGCGGCCGCGGACGGCTGAGCCTGCTGGTGGTCCCGACCGACGCGCCCGGGTTGACCAAGACCCTCATCCCGGTGCAGGCGGTGACACCGGAGAAGCAGTTCACGCTGTTCTTCGACGACGTGCGGGTGCCGGCCGAGAACCTGATCGGCGCGGAAAACGACGGTCTGCGTCAGGTGTTCATGGGCCTCAACCCCGAACGCATCATGGGCGCCGCCCTGGGCAACGGCATCGGCCGCTACGCGCTGGACAAGGCGTCGGCCTACGCGCGCGAGCGCAAGGTCTGGGACGTGCCGATCGGAGCCCACCAGGGCCTGTCCCACCCGCTTGCGCACGCCAAGATCCAGCTGGAGCTGGCCCGGCTGATGACCCAGCGGGCGGCCTCACTGCACGACGCCGGCGACCCCGGTTCCGCGGAGGCGTCGAACATGGCCAAATACGCTGCGGCGGAGGCCGGCATCCTGGCCCTCGACCAGGCGATCCAGACCCACGGCGGCAACGGGTTGGCCACCGAGTACGGGCTGGCCACTCTCTGGGGCCCGGTGCGGCTGATGCGCACCGCGCCGATCAGCCGAGAGATGATCCTCAACTATGTGGCTCAGCACAGCCTGAACCTGCCCCGCTCATACTGAGCATCCTTCATCCGTTCGTGTCCGCTTCGGTCTACAAGACGGACGGTGGTGATCGGTCGCCCGCCGGGGCCGGGTCCTGCCTTACCGAGCATTTGTCAACCAAAACTGCCGAGGAGGCAAATCAACATGGATCGCGGTATCGGTCAGTGGGTCACCAAACGGGCCTTCCTCAACGGGCAGCGCACGGCGTTCGTCTGCGGTGACACCAGCTTCACGTACTCCGACTTCGATCGGCGCACCAACCAGGTCGCTTCGAACCTGTTGCGTCTCGGCGTCCGCAAGGGGGACCGGGTGGCCATACTGCTGGTGAACTCGGTCGAGTTCATGGAGGTCCTCCTCGGCTGCGCGAAGATCGGCGCCATCACCATCCCGATCAACGTCCGACTCGCAGGCCCGGAGATCGGCTACATCCTCGCCGACTCCGGCGCCGACGTGTTCGTGTTCCACGAGCCGCTCGCGGCGGCGGCGGTCAGCGCGCTGGCCGAGCCGGGGGTCCGGGTCCGCCACACGGTCCGGGCCGGGGGCGCCCCGGCCGACGGCGAGATCGCCTACCCAGACCTGCTCTCCGGCGGCGCCCCCGAGCCTCTCGACAGCGACGTCGAGGGCCGCGACGCCGCGTTCATCATGTACACCTCGGGCACCACCGGCCGCCCGAAGGGCGCCATCCTCACCCACGACAACCTACTGTGGAACGCCATCAACGTGCTGGGCGCCGAACAAGGCCTGACCGGCAGCGACGTGACTGTTGCAGTCGCCCCCATGTTCCACATCGGCGGGCTCGGGGTACATACGCTGCCATTGCTCTACGTCGGCGGGACCAGCGTGATCCTCCCGTCGTTCAACCCGGTGAGCACGCTCAAGGCGATGGCCGAAAGCCGCGCCACCGTCCAGTTCATGGTGCCGGCGATGTGGTCGGCGCTGACCCAGGTGCCCGACTTCGACTCCTACGATCTCTCCGCGTTGCGTCTGGCCATGGGCGGCGGCGCACCGATGCCGCTGACTGTCATCGACTTCATGCAGCAACGTGGCGTCCCCTTCACCGAGGGATTTGGGATGACCGAGACTGCACCCATGGTCTCGGTCTTGGACGCCGCCAACATCACGACGCGGGCCGGATCAATCGGCCGGGTCGCCATGCACGTCGATGCCCGCATCGTGGACGCCGACGACCGGGACGTCCCGGCCGACACCGTCGGCGAACTCCTGGTGCGCGGACCCAACGTGTTCGTCGGGTACTGGATGAAGCCGGCGACCACCGCCGAGGCCTTCCGGGGCGGCTGGTTCCACACCGGCGACCTCGGCCGGATCGACGCCGACGGCTACATCACGCTCGTCGACCGCAAGAAGGACATGATCATCTCGGGCGGGGAAAATGTCTACCCCATCGAGGTCGAGCAGGTGCTGTTCCGTCACCCCGGTGTGCTCGACGCCGCGGTGGTCGGCGGTCCGGACGACAAGTGGGGTGAGCGCGTCGTCGCGGTGGTGGTGGCCGACCCAGCCGCCGAGCAGGAACCCAGCGCCGACGAACTGATCGCCTGGTGCCGCGAACGGCTGGCGCATTTCAAGTGCCCCCGCGAAGTGCACCTCCTTCCCGAGCTGCCCCGCAACGCCACCGGCAAGCTCCTCAAGACCGAGCTGCGCAAGCGATTCACCGGCGTCGAGGGCGGCGTCGTCCAGCGCTGAGGCACGACACCGGAGGCGGAGCGCGGGTTTGGGAAGTGTTGTCACGACGAGTAGCCACGGTCGCCGCTGCAAATAGCTGAAGATGTTAATCGTCGCTAACGTCTAGCGCGTGGCAAGACCACGCGCGCCACTTGTCGGATGTTCTTATCCTCGATCCACCGATGAATTGGCTGGTCGTGGGGTGTCGGAATGAGGAAAGTGCCCTCTGAGCTGCGATGATGAGTGTTCTCTACGCACTTATCGGCACAACTCGGAAAGGCACTTCCGGTGCAAGTGTCCCATAGGTTCGCCGCATCGTCGGCGGTCTTCGATGATGAGCGTCTGGTGTCGTGCGCAGGCCTGGTACCGGTGATGGCCCTTGCCGAGCAGACCGGACTGTCATCGTCATTGGCCGACAAAGTTCGGTTCAGCTGCGAGCGGGTCAAGTCCGGTGCGGCCAATCCGTCGCCGAAGCTGACCACGCTGATCGCCGGGATGTGCACCGGCGCGGACAGCATCGACGACCTCGACGTAGTTCGTAGCGGCGGGATGAAGACCCTGTTCGGCGAGGTGTACGCCCCGTCGACCATCGGAACCTTGTTGCGGGAGTTCACCTTCGGCCATGCCCGGCAACTGGAGTCGGTGCTCAGTGAGCACGTGGGCGCTCTGTGCGAGCGTGTCGATCTGTTGCCCGGCGCCGACGGGCGGGTGTTCATCGACATCGACTCACTGCTGCGCCCGGTCTACGGCCAGGCCAAACAAGGTGCGAGCTACGGCCACACCAAAATCGCCGGCAAGCAGATCCTGCGCAAGGGTCTTTCCCCGTTGGTGACCACCATCAGCACCGAACACTGCGCTCCGGTGATCACCGGAGCACGACTGCGGGCGGGCAAGACCAACTCGGGCAAAGGCGCGGCCCGCATGATCGCCCAAGCCGTCGCCACCGCCCGCGGCGCCGGTGTCACCGGGCGCATCCTGGTGCGCGGCGACTCGGCCTACGGCAACAGCAGCGTGGTCACCGCCTGCCGCCGCGCCGGTGCCCGGTTCTCGCTGGTGCTGACCAAGACCGCCGCAGTCGTCGCGGCCATCGCCGACATCAATGACACCGCGTGGATCCCGGTGTGCTATCCCGCCGCGATCCCGACACCGGTGCCTGGATCTCCGATGCCGAAGTCGCCGAAACCACCTGCACCGCTTTCAGTTCCACGAAGACTCCGATCACGGCACGGTTGATCGTGCGCCGGGTCAAAGACGCCCGATACCCCGACGCCCTGTTCCCGGTCTGGCGATATCACCCGTTCTTCACCGACACCGACGAACCCGTCGACGTCGCTGACATCACTCACCGCCGCCACGCGATCATCGAAACCGTGTTCGCCGACCTCATCGACGGACCCCTGGCCCACATGCCCTCGGGACGTTTCGGGGCGAACTCTGCCTGGATACTGTGCGCGGCCATCGCCCACAACCTGCAGCGCGCCGCCGGCATCCTGGCCGGCGGTGCACACGCGGTGGCTCGCGGCGCCACCCTGCGCCGACGCCTCATCACCATCCCGGCCCGACTGGCCCGCCCCCAACGCCGACCCATCCTGCACCTACCAGCCCACTGGCCGTGGGCGACGCACTGGCTCCGATTGTGGCGCAACACCATCGGCCACAGCCCGCCAGCAACCGCCCCCACCTGACCAATCCGCCGAAAGGCCACGACCGGAGCACACAGGAAAAAGCTGGACAGACCAGCCGATACCCCCTGCTCACAGCCAGCAAGCGACCACCAAACCATTCCAGCCTCAGCCACGACAGCTCATCGGTGGATCAAGGCTTATGCCTCCTGGTTGTCTGGGCCGACAAGTCGCAACCTGCGCCACGACTCGCCTGTCGCCTTGCGCGATGGGTGCTTGAGCGTGTCTGACGTCGATGAGCTTCGGTGAATGGGTTGCTTCAGCTCCGTACGGCGGCGATCGACGACTCCACTCGATCAGCCTGCCCGCAGCAGAGCCCCGCGGCAGCGTCGAAACATGAATCGAACTCGGATTATCAGGCCGGGCGGCGCCGGATCGTCGCGCTGACCATCCTCAGATTCGGCGTGTTCGTCAGTAGACGGCACAGTTACGCAGCAAGGGCGTTCGCGGGACACGAACGACTAGGACCGCCCCAAGGCTTGTGTTGGGTTCAGTGCTACTTCGCCGAGCCAATAGCACATCAGTAGGGCGACCTCGACGTCTAATCGTTCCGCGGCGATCGGGCGACCGCGGCGCTCGAGTGCTCGATTTACGCGATACTTGACGGTATTGGCGTGTATCTGCAATTCGTTGGCGGCGGCTTTGAAGCTGGAACCGGCACGCAAGAACACCCTCAACGTGTCTCGTAGACGCTGGTCCGATGCAGTGTTCTGAGCCAACGGGCCCAGCACATCGTAAATCCATTCCTTCAGAGTCGCGTCATCGGTCATCAGCATCGAGGCCAGGGCCACACCGGGATCTCGTGCAGCGACGATCCGGTGCCGTGAGGAGCCGTCGGCTGCCACCGCGACCACACGGGCCTGCTCAGCCTGTCGGTAGGTGCGGCGGAAGCCTTCAATCCCCGGAAGTGGTTCACCGACGGAAAGTCTTGGGCCGTCAGGTTGAGCCCGGACGAAGTCGCGCAGCTGCGATAAATAGTCCGACGGGCGGTGAACCGTCATCCATGCGCATCCGACGAGGCGGTCGATGGAGAAGTAGACCGATTGCTTCGCTCCAGTGGCGGAGACCGCGTGTTGCATGAAGCGCTCCATGGCGATGAACTCGTCGGTGTCGGCGCCCGCATCTCGGTCGAGCCATACCATGAGAGCCACATGCGTTGCGCCCAAGAAGTACCTCATAGCCGACGACGCTTCGGTCAGGTCTACGTCGCGTCCGTTGAGGATGTCTCGAATGGCTTGTGCACGCAAACTTCGTCGGCGCTCGTCCCACTCCGCGCGTTCAGTCTGATATGTCTCCAAGACCTGCTCAGACATCCAGTCGATGTAGCGGAAAGACACACGGGTGATGTGTTCAATGAGCGCCAATTTCTCCTCGGGCGGTAGGTCCGCGCTCCGAAGGCCAGCGATGATGAGGTTCAATCCATACTGGTGCCCGAGCCTGTATGCCCGCAGCAGCGCGTTGACGGGTACCTCGCGTTGCGCCATCCTCCGGGCGTGTTCAAGGGCGGCCGTCGGTGACTCCATGCGGTCGAACGGGATCGAGTGACGGACGACGGAGAACCAAGTGTCTACGTTCGCGGCGACGGTGTCACTCAGTAGCTCTTTGAGCTGTTGATCGGCAGCGAGTTCGGCAACTTGCTCAATCAGAAGGCCATGTATGGACTCGGGCAATTCTCTGACGAGGTCGCCGAGGTCTCGGAATAGGTGATGAACCGCGTGACCGGGGGTGTCTTGAACTTCGGATGAATCAAGCACAGCTGCGACCGTACTCGATTACTTGTCTTTGCGAGACAACAGACGCCCGCAGGTTCGACCCTTCGAGACATACCGATCGCGGATCCGGGTATCTACGCTGTTAAGGAGCGGTGAGCCACGTTTTACCATTTCAGCAGCCGAACGAGGCATTGCTGTGGGCCACGGCGAACGGATGCGCGTGAAGAGGAAGGCGGAGGCATGAGTTGTCTGCTCGCAATAACCTTGTTTGCGGCCTTCGCGGCCGGAGCAGCCCCATTGCGAGGAACGATCAGCACCGCCCTGGCCGCAATAGACGACTTTCTCGATCGTTTCGGCCACGAAGTTTCCGGAACTGCTCATGCGAAGGAACGCCCGCCGCTCTGACGAGGTGGTCGAATCGGGCGCCGGATATGCCCGCCCGCCTCCCGCATACCGAAGCTGAAGCCTGGATAGCAGTAGGCTGTCCTCTGGACTCGCCCCCGGCCGTCGACTGACTCCAAGATCCCAACAGCAGCGCCGATCTGATCCGGGTCGCCCCGGCGGCGGGTGTGTTCGTCAAGGTGTGCGGGCACTGGTTCGGAGAACTCCGACCGCTCGATCCGACCTGGACAGCGCCCACCAGCAAAATGCTTCGGTTCGAATGATAATTCGGCCCAGGCGATGGTCGAACCATACGGTTTGGCATCGCTGCCTTCGGATGCGCCGATACTGCGCCGCCGGGGTTCCGTTCATGGAGGTAGTTCTGACACCTCGACAACGAACCAGAGTGGCCGGGCCGCGGCCATCGCAGGGCCCTGAAAGACGCTCAGTCCGACGAGTCGTTCAGCGTGCGGTCGAGAAAATCTGCGACTGCCGAAGTGAAGGCGTCGTTGTCGTCGCCCGCAACCATGTGGCCCGTGCCCGAAACGTCGACAGCCTCGGCGTGCGGTACGACTTCGAGGAACTCCTCGACCGACTGCTGCGACGTCACGTCGGAGTGAACGCCGCGAATGAGAAGCGTTGGTGCTCGCACGCGGCGGGCCCCTTCGATGAGAAGGTCGCTTATGGCGCCGAATTCTTTGGCACCAGTTGCTGGGTCGCCCTGCAGGAACTCGAAGTTGGAAGCTATGAACGCCGGATCCCATCGCCAGATCCACCGACCGTCGTCGCGCTGCTGCAAGACCTTTCGGAGACCGTCCAAGTTCTTGGGCCGAGCGCGATGCCGGTTGTACTGGGCAATGACGTCCGCGGCCGCGTCGAGCGTATCGAATCCGTCGGGATGGGCGCCCATGAAAGACACGACGCGGCGTGCTCCGTGAAACTCCATTCGCGGAGTTATGTCGACCAGTACGACGGCTCCCCACAGATCGGCAGGCGCCACCAAATGCGTTCCCAACACCGTCATGCCGCCCAAGGATGCGCCAACGACAGCTGGCGGGCGGCCATCGCTGGCATATCGGCGAATCGACAGCAGGTCGGATGCAAGTCGGTCGAGATCGTATCGACCATCGGGGTCCCACTCGCTGTCGCCGTGACCGCGGGCGTCGTAAGCGACGACGGTATACCCGCGCGCGTGTAAGCGGCGCGCGGTAGTCGCCCAGGCATGGCGGTTCTGTCCACCGCCGTGCAGCAGTATGACGACCGCGCGGGCGGATTCGTGTCGGTAGACATCGGCTGCAAGGGCGGTTCCGTCTTCGTTGCGGACGCGCTCGAACGTTGAGGTCATTTGCTGTGTCCTCGATGGTCGCCTTGGGCAGCGTTCTCGTTCCGCGACCGGATCACGAGGCGCTCTGGGCGACGACGGTCACTGTTCCCTGTGCGGCGCATACCGGGCGTCCCGTATTGGTGATGTCGATCCTGGCGACGCCGCTACGCTTCCCCAGCGCGATGATGTCGGCGACCGCAACGCAGACTCCACTGGACACCGGACGTAGGAGGTTCAGTTTGAATTCGGTTGTGGCCACCCATGACCCAGGTGGGATCACCGGATAGAACACCACGCCCAAGCAGTGGTCGACCATCGCTGACAGGCATCCGCCATGCAGAGTGCCGAAAGGAGTCAACAAATCGGCTCGGGCGTCCATTTCCACTACCAGTCTCCCGGCGGAGAACTCGATGTGGCGGAAGTCCAAGTACTTGGCGAGCCCTCCCGAGGTTCCCCCCGCGTGCTGGAGCTCCTCGGCTATTTGCTTGTTGAACTGGGGGAAGTCCATGGTCAGCGCCTCGTTTCGTTCAGCGATACCGATGCCATCGCTGAGACACTACTCCGCAGTTGTCGCAGCAATGCAACTGTGAGTGTCGGCCAGTAGCGCGGGAAGCAGGAATCGGCGCAAGAAAGCATCGATTCCTTCGGGGCTGCGGTGCCGGGGGCCGCGAACCGCGAGCAAGCTGAGGATGATGCGCAAAATCCATTCGGCGGCGTCATCGACCGAAACGCCGGCTTCGAGTTGATGCCAGTGTGCGGCGAACACGGGTCGCAGAAACTCGGCGACGAGTTCGAACAGCGCCACCGACGTTCCCTCGGCCAGTCCCACGCCGGCGAGTTCATCGTCGCTGGCGAAGAGCATGCCGATTATCGGTTCGCGGCGTGCCGCGCGCACCGTGACTGCAACGAAGTCCAATATGGCAGAGCCCAAGTCGGTGTGCGCCAAGATCCGTCCGCTGGTGCGGTGCAGGTAGCGTTCCGCTGCGCGGACGATGACACCGGATACGACGGATTCGCGACTAGCGAAGTAGCGATAGACCGTGGCGCGCGATACGCCCGCATGCCTGGCGATATCCTCCATCGTGGTGCCCGACAGCCCCTTGCCTTGCAGGCACGTTTCGGCGGCGTCGAGTAGGCGATCGCGCGCCATATCGCGGTTTCGCCCAGGAGTCGCGTCGCCCCGCCGCAACGATCTCTTCGTCACGGGTACGAGTATGCCCTGTCAAGGGACCCGCTCTGTCGAACACCCGCGGTTGTCGCATGGAAACGGATGTGACAATATCGCAGTCGTGTCGCATAGAAGACCTCGACGATGAGCGTGATCTGACCGTTGGCCATCCCACCACGCACTCCGGTTGTCGTCGGCGTCGGTGAACTGACACATCGCGGTGAAGGCACCGTCGATCCCATCGATTTGGCCGCCGAGGCCGCGCGTCGAGCGCTGCATGATGCTTCGGCCGCGATCGGGCATCGCATCGATACCGTGGCGACGCCCGGAATCTTGATGATCCCACGCGACAACCCCGCGTCGAGGATTGCCGAAGCGACTGGGCTGACGCCGGATCATCGCATCAGTTGTCCGGTCGGCGGCAACACCCCCCAGTATCTGGTCGAGGTCCTCGGCCGCCGCATTTGGCGCGGCGTCAGCGACGGGGCTCTGATCGTCGGAGCGGAAAGCGGCGCGTCAGCACGCAAAGTCGCATCCGGTAGCGCACTTTTGGAGCCCAAACCCATCGCAGCACAGGACGAGTCACTCGGTGACACCCGCCCGGGACTGAGCGAAGCCGAGGTGGGCGCCGGGTTACATTGGCCGCACGAGGTGTACCCGATCTTCGAATCCGCGATCGCGGCCCGATCAGGCCGCACATTCGACGAACAGCGCCGCTGGCTGGGTGACTTGATGGCTCCGTTCACGGTTGAGGCGTCCCGACATCTCGAGCAGGCCTGGTTTCCGCGTGCCCGTAGCGCAGACGAGCTCAGCACGGTCTCCCCGGCTAACCGGATGGTGTGCGAGCCGTATCCGAAGCTGCTCAACAGCATCATCGCCGTGGATATGGCTGCCGCTTTCGTGATCATGGCCGCCGAAGTCGCCGAGGAACTCGGAGTGCCCAGTGATCGTTGGGTCTTCCCGTGGTCGTCGGCCACATGCAACGACGTGTATTTCCCGGTTCAGCGGCCTGATCTGGGTCGTTCCGCCGGAATAAGGGCCGCCGGCAAGGCGGTATTGGCGGCCAGTGGACTTCACATCGACGACATTAGATGGTTTGATTTCTACTCTTGCTTTCCTTCCGCGGTCGAGGCGGCGATCGACGCCTTGGATCTCGACCCGGCGGATGACCGCGGGTTCACGGTGACCGGCGGACTGCCCTACCACGGAGGGCCGGGTAACAACTATGTCAGCCATTCGATCGTCGAGATGGTGCGACGCTGCAGGAGCGACCCGGACGCCGTCGGGCTCGTGTCCGGACTGGGCTGGTACATCACAAAGCACTCGCTGGGTCTGTGGTCGGCGACTCCACCGCCAACGGGATGGCAGACTCCGGACATGGCCGATGCGCAGTCTGCGATCGACGGCACCTCCCTCCCGGTCGCTTCTCCCGCCGACGCATCCGGAGAGGCGACCATAGATGGATACACGGTCGTGCACGACCGTGACCAAGGCCCCTCCTGGGTGCCGATTTTCGCGCGCATGACCGACGGCCGCCGCGTCGCGGCGCGCAGTGACGATGCCGAGGTGGCGGTGGCAATGTCACGAGACATGTGCGTCGGACACCAAGTCGCCGTGCGGCAGGCGGACGGACACGTCGAATTCGAACTGTCGTGAACGCCGACGCGCTCGTGCTGACCAAGCCGCGCACCCTTGAACGGCGGCATCTTCCGGTGCCGCGCATCGACGACGAGTCCGGTCTCCTGCGGATCGAGGCGTGCGGGCTCTGCGGAACCGACCACGAGCAGTTCAGCGGACACCTGCCGACGGGGTTCGCCTTCATCCCCGGACACGAGATCATCGGCGTCATCGAGGGAATCGGTGACGCCGCGCGCGAGCGTTGGGGCGTCTCGGTGGGTCAGCGAGTCGCCGTCGAGGTGTTCCGATCGTGTCGGGAGTGCGACTCGTGCGGCCGCGGCGAGTATCGCAGGTGCTCGAGCAACGGCCTCGCCACCATGTTCGGCTTCGTCGACGTGAACATCCCGCCCGGCCTGTGGGGAGGCTATGCAACCCACCTGCATCTGCCGTTCGATTCCATGCCGTTGCCGGTCCCGGACGGACTCGACCCGATCGTCGCGACGTTGTTCAATCCGCTTGGGGCAGGGATCAAATGGGCTGCCATGTTGCCCGAGACAAGCCCGGGCGACGTCGTCGCGGTCCTCGGACCAGGGATCCGCGGGATTTGTGCTGCCGTAGCCGCCAAGGAGGCCGGAGCGGCATTCGTCGCGATGACCGGGGTCGGCCCTCGCGACCGAACTCGGCTAGCCGCAGCCCACCAGTTCGGCGTGGACCTGACCATCGACGTCACCGAAGACGACCCGGCGCAGGCCCTGCAAATGGCGACCGGCCGGCTCGCAGATGTCGTCGTCGACGTCACCGCGAAGGCGCCAGCCGCATTCGCGGACGCCGTCGGACTCGCGCAGCCCGGCGGACGCGTGGTGGTCGCGGGCACACGCGGCGGCGGCGGAGCGCCGGGCTTCGAGCCAGACCTGCTCGTATTCAAGGAACTACGCATCTTCGGTTCGTTGGGGGTCGACTACCCCGCCTACCAGAGCGCCATCGAGCTGCTGGTCTCTAGGCGTTGGCCCTTCGAAGAATTGCACCGCGAGATCACCGGTTTCGCCGGCCTGCCCGGGCTGCTCGACCTTCTGGCCGGCAACGAGCCGGACCGGGTCCCCGCTCTGCACAACGTCTTTGTGCCGATCGCCTGACAGCGCCAACTAGCGCCCAACCGGAAGGATCCACCGTGAGCAGCCAAAGCCGGGTTGACATGCTTGCCCTGACAGATGCCCGCGAGCGCGCCGCTCAATGCGGGATTCCGGACGCCATGGCTGAACTGTCTGTTTTCAGGATCGCGCTTCATCAGCCCCCTGTAGCCGTCGCATTGCATGGAATGCTGGAGGCGTTGCTGTGGAAAGGCGCGCTGGATGCGCGGCTACGGGAGCTGATCATCATGCGAATCGGCTGGGTCACTGATTCGGTCTATGAGTGGACGCAACACTGGAGGGTTGCCCGCTTGCTCGATGTGCCCGAACGCGACCTGCTCGGGGTGCGCGACTGGCAGAACGCCGGCCACTTCGGCGAAGCCGAGCGGGCGGTACTGGCGGCGACAGACGAGACGTTGCGTGACGGCACCATCTCGGATGAAACCTGGGCTGAGTGTCAGCGCGCGTTGCACGGGGACCCGGCCGTCCTCGTCGAACTCGTCGCCGCGATCGGGAATTGGAGATTGTTCTCAGCGCTGCTGCGGTCCTTGCACGTGCCGCTAGAAGACGGCCTCGAAGGATGGCCCCCTGACGGAGTTCGACCCTCCGTTGACTGAAGGGTGATCGGCTCGCCATGTCGACTCCGTGCTATGACTCTGCCCCTAGCACCTGTTGGTCGGGATCTGACGATGTCGAACGGTCGGGCGGTTGCATCTGCAGACGGCGATTCCACCACCGAGGATTGCGCCGGGCCTGAAGACTGAGCCGACGGAATTCCATCCGCTGCAGTCGAAGGAGAACTGGAACACCCAGCAGCGGGACGATCGCACCACGGACCGCACCTCGGCGACCATTCTCCAGCAATCCGGCTACAGCACTGAGCCCCGAAATGTAAAGAATACCGTTGTAAGGCACCAGGATTGGGCCGCATAGTCCTTCGCACTCGGACAGGCTTGGCACACCAAATCTCCAGCGCTTCGGCCAGTGTATGAAGTGAGCCAACACGGTCGTCAGGAACAGGCCGTTCACAACACCGAGGACAGCCTCGTGACGCTTATCGGCACGTTCCGCCATGCGAAGTACTACTGCGGTGCTCATGCCCCAACCCGTCGCTGCCGGCACCGGACCAATCACCGACGCGAACGGCATCGCAACTCCGGACAGCAATTCGTAGAAGACATGCGCGCTCGCTGACACGGCGCCAACTTGTGTGCAGATTTGCCGGGACGTCTTCGGACGCTGACGGGACGGCGGTAATGGCCCTTCCGCCCGCATCAGCGGAATGCCTGAACGCGCGATGCGGCCACGGCGCAACGCACTTCTTCGTGAAGAGGTCGTTCCATATGGCGGCTTTCACCACAAAAGTACTTGTCGACCTACACGTTACTCCGTAGCTGTTGGCCGCCATCGGCGTCGAAGAGTTCCTTGGTCCAACGTTCGAGGATTTCTGCGCTATCCCAGTCGTCGGGATGGAACCCGGCGTGGGTGTAGGAACGGAAGCGCTCAATCGCTGCTCGGCTGAACAGCGGGTTATGACGGAAGGCTCGAAGGCTGCGCAGCAACCGCACCGGGTTGTAGGCGGCACGATCGCCGGCCAGAGAGCGGGTGGTCTGGATGACCAACTCGGTGAACAATAGGAGACTGGCGATCCGCATTCCCCAGACCCTGGTGCGTTCGCTTCCACCGACCGTCTCGTAGACATCGAAAGCGACGGCCTTGTGCTCGCATTCCTCCAGTGCGTGCCAAAGCAGAATCGGCCGCACCTCGGTGTAGCCGATCAGTTCTTGAGCTTCGTCGCTGGTGAGAATGATCTCGGCGAATGTCGCCGTGTAGTGCTCGAGGGCTGCCGTCACAGCCAGGCGCATCTTGGGAGAAAAACGCTTCTCGAGTCGGCCAACCAACTTCTTGATATGCCGATCGATCCCCTCGGTGGGATAGCCCATCGCTTGAAGGCGATCGTTGAGCAGCCGATGCTGGTGCCGGTGGGTGGCCTCTTGAGCGATGAATCCCTTGACCGCCTCCTTCAGGTCAGCGTCGCTGATGTGGTCCCGGTACTCGCGGACTGACCGGATGAAGAAGTCTTCGCCTTCGGGGAACGTGGCCGACAAGGTGGACACAAAGTGGCTCATCACCAAGTCGCCATCGACGAAGTGCTGCCGACTGGTCTCAGCAGGCATGTCGAATCGGACACGGCGGGGCTTCGGGACGACCCGCGTGGTGGGCCGTGTGGACGAATCGTCGCTCATGTTGTTCTCCTGTTGTCATGGGCACTGATGATCTGACTTTACGCCTAGTCAGAATTAGATGGCAAGCTATGCGTTGTGCGATCGGTGCGGGTGTACAGCGGGATGTCCGCCGAGGAGCGTCACCGGAACAGGCGCACGCGTCTCATCGAGGCCGCGATGGAGTTGATCGGCACGCACGGCGTTGCCGCCGCCACGGTGACTGCCGTATGCGCTGAGTCCGGCGTGACGTCACGCTACTTCTATCAGCATTTCCCTGACAGAGACGCCCTCTTGCGAGCTGTCTACCAGCAGCTCTACGCAACCTTCCAGGAGGTGATAGTTGACGCGATCCCCGATGCCGGCGCCCCACCCGAGGTGCTCGCGTACGCGCCGATCCGCGGGCTGGTCAGCATGATCAACAATGATCCTCGACTGGGTCGGATCTTGTTCGTGGAATCTGCAACGGAGCCGCTGCTTCGGGAGTTACGCAGCGACATGATGACCGGTTTCACCGACCTCGTATTGCGTGAGGCCAGACTTCACCTTGACATCGCCGACTCCGCAGTGGGCGTTGCCCATTTGGCCTCGACATTGGGTGTGGGTGGGTTATTCGAAGTCTTGCGCCGCTGGCTCGACGGAGAACTCGAGTTCACCACCGATGAACTCGTTCAGCACTGCGCAGGTTTCCTGGGCAGCCTCGGCAGCTATGTGCTGCTGCAGAACGCAGTCGAGTCGGCCACGACCAAAGCCAAACCTCAGAGTTAGCTTCTGGCGCCTCCCGGCCGCGCTTCGCGAATGTCGAGGTGCCTCCGCTTGCTTCATTCCGGACTGAACACATGAACGCCGCTGTACAACATTAGAGGCCAGCGTCGTCGACCAAATAACGTTCGGCGAGCGTCTCGGCAAGCCGACTCGTGTGCTCCACGATCTCCCCCTGGATGACGTCAAGCAAACCTGCATGCCATGCGGTGATCAATTCGACGAAGCCACCAACGGCCACCAGTGTGTCCATCCGAAGGGCGGTTTCATCGGCTTCCGGCCTCAGGTGTGGCTCACTGGCTGCGATCACCAGGTGTGTCGCCTCCTGCAGTGCGACAGCGCGCCGATCCTGAAGCGGGGAACTGCCCACGTGTTGAGCCAGTAGAATCTTCGCCCTGCCCGGATCCTCTGCAATCCGGTCGACCACCGCGGCGATGGTCACGCGGATGGTCTCCATCGGCGGCTGCCCGATGCGTTCTGCGAGCGTCGCAGAAACCTCACCGAGCATCTCGTTGCGCACGCCGTCCCATGCAGCGACAAGTAACTCGTCGCGGGTCTTGAAGTCTTCGTAGAAGTAACGGTCGTTCAGGCCGGTTTTGGCGCACACTCCTCTCATCGTGACTGCTGCCCAACCGCTTTCACTCCAGATTTCCGTCGCGGCATCAATGAGGCGCTGACGGCGCTCCGCCCGGCGTTCAGCACCGGTACGCCCGCCCCATCTCTTCGACCGCGTCCGCACATGTCCATCTTGGCAAGCCACAGTAGGTCGCAACACTTTGGTAGCATCCGCCCCCAATGGGGGCGCGTGCCACCATAGGACTCCGCGGAGGGCAGCGATTGACGATCAGAACGCTCAAACTTCGAGTTCTCAGAGACGTGGCAGCGGCTGTCGTCATTCCCGCCCCCAGCAGTGATCGTGCGGCACTGGCGACGGTGGCGGTAGGAGGCGCCCTGCACGCCGTGCAGGTATTCGCGGCCGACTGGCCCGCCGCAATCCCGTAGGGAGTCGACTCATGACGCTCTTGAGCGAGGCCCCCACCGGTCGCCGTCACCACTTGCACTACGTGCGGTAGCGTACCGATACCGGCAGTATCGCTACCAGTGGAGGCCAAGTGACCGACGGCAGTGCAGATGCCCCAAGCCAGGCCAAGCGGCCTGGTCGGCGCGCCAACGGATCCACCGACCCGGCCGACACTCGCGAGTACAGCGAACGGTTGGCGACCCTGGCCCGGTTCACCCTCCGACACAAAGCGCTCGTCATCGGGGTATGGCTAGGCGCCGCGGTGGTTCTCGCGCTGCTGTTCCCACAGCTGGAAACCGTGGTGCGCCAACAGTCGGTGGACCTCATTCCTCGCGACGCCCCGTCCTTGCAGACGGTTGACCGCATGAGCGCCGCGTTCGGCGAAGAAGGCTCGAAAACCATGGTGTTCGTCGCCATGGAAGACCCCACTGGCTTGACTCCAACTGCACGGCAGCGCTACGGCGAACTCGTGCGCCGGTTGCAGGCCGAGGGCGACCACGTCCTGCTGGTGCAGGACCTGCTGGCCGATCCGATTACCGAAGCTCAGGCAGTCAGCGCCGACCGCAAAGCCTGGTATCTGCCCGTCGGTGTCACCGGCACCCTCGGAGACCCCACGGCAGCCGAATCCTTGAACGCGGTGCGCGACATCGCCGCGGAGGTGTTCACCGGATCGACCACGACCGTCCAAGTGACGGGACCACCGGCGACCTTCAGCGACATGATCGCCTCCGCCGAGCACGACCTGCTGTTGATCTCGATCGCTACCGCCGGCGTGATCGCCCTGATCTTGCTGATCGTCTACCGGTCAGTGTTCACCGCGCTGTTGCCACTGCTGGTAATCGGGTTGAGCCTGGCGGTTGGGCGCGGCGTGCTATCCGCCCTCGGCGAGATGGGCATGCCGGTCTCCCAGTTCACCGTCGCATTCATGACGGCGATCCTGCTCGGCGCCGGAACTGATTACACAGTTTTTCTGATCAGCCGGTACCACGAGCAGCGCCGCGCCCAAGTACCCGCCGATCAGGCGATCATCCACGCCACCGCCAGCATCGGGCGCGTCATCCTGGCGTCCGCCGCCACCGTGGCACTCGCGTTCTTGGCCATGGTCTTCGCGCGGCTCAGCGTCTTCGCCGCCCTGGGCCCCGCGTGTGCCATCGCCGTGCTGTTCGGATTTCTGGCGACCGTCACCCTGCTGCCACCCGTGCTGTCGCTAGCCGCCAAACGCGGCATCGGTGAACCCAAATCCGATCGCACCCGCCGCTACTGGAACAGCGTCGCCGTCGCCGTGGTCCGCCGTCCGGTGCCACTGCTGATCGTCAGCCTGGCCATCCTGCTCGCCCTGTCGGCAGCCGCTGCGACCATCAAAATCAGCTACGACGACCGCAAGGGACAACCAGACACCACGGCCAGCAACCAGGGCTACCAACTTCTGGACCGCCACTTCCGCAAGGACGTCGTCATCAGCGAGTTCCTCGTCGTAGAGAACCCGACCGACATGCGGACCGGGAGGGGGCTGGCCGATCTCGACGAGATGGCCTCTCGCGTCTCCCAGATCCCCGGCGTCACCAGGGTGTCCGGAGTCACCCGCCCCACCGGGGAGCGCCTCGACCAAGCAGAACTGGCCTGGCAGAACGGCCAGATCGGCGAGAAAATGGCCGGCGCGGTCGCCGAGGGCAACTCACGCAAGGACGACCTCGCCAAACTCACCGGCGGCGCCGACCAGCTCGCCGACGGCCTCGCCCAACTCGATGGCACGGTGCGCACCGCCCTCGCGCCACTGGCCGGAATCCTCACCCAAGCTCAATCCGCGGGAACTCAGGTCAACCAGTTCCGCCCACTGCTGCAACAACTTTCCGCCACCGCCCCCGCCGTCGACCAAGCCATCCAATCCGGCCCAGGACTGCGACCGCTGGCCAACCAGGCGCAGAACGCGATCACCCAGCTCGATCCACTCGTGGGCGCGCTCAACACCTCACCGTGGTGTGCCGCCACCCCGCAGTGCGCCCAAATTCGTGACCAGGTGAAGATTTTGGTCAGCCTGCGCGACAGCGGATTCTTCGACCAGATCGCCGACCTCGGGGACCGCTACGATCCCGCGACCAATGCCACCGTTGGTGGCACCCTCTCCAACGTCCAGAACGCAGTCGCCTCGCTGGACAAGGCATTCGGAGCCCTCGGTGACCCCGCCGACCTAGCCACCAATCTCCGCCGATTGCAGGAGGGAATCGGACAGCTCGCCTCCGGCGCTCAAGCACTCGCGACCGGTGTCCGCACCCTCGCCGACAGCAACATCGAAATGCTGTCCGGTATGAGCCAGATCGCCACCCAACTACAGAATTCCTCACGCGCAGCGGCGGACTCCGACTCCTCGAGCGGTTTCTACTTGCCCGCTAATGCATTCGAGAACCGGCAATTCACCGATGTTGCCAAGCAATTCCTCTCACCGGACGGCAAGACCGCGCGGTTCATGATCGAAAGCAGCCACGACCCTTACAGCGTCGAAGCCATGGAGCTCGCCAGCCGCATCACCGACACCGCCAACACCGCACGACCCAACACGTCGCTCGCCGACGCCACCGTATCCGTCGCCGGCTTCCCCGCCGTCAACTCCGATATCCAACGATTCCTATGGGCCGACTTCGCACAACTGGCCGTCGCCACCATAATCATCGTCGGCGTCATCCTGGTCCTACTGCTGCGCGCACTCCTGGCACCGCTCTACCTCTTAGGCACCGTCGTGCTCAACTACCTCGCCTCGCTCGGCATCGGCGTTGTGGTATTCCAATGGGGACTGGGCTACGAAATCGCTTGGCCCGTACCATTACTGGCATTCATCATCCTCGTCGCCGTCGGCGCCGACTACAACATGCTGCTCGTCTCACGGCTCCGCGAAGAATCCGGGACCAACATCCGCGTCGGCGTCCTGCGCACCGTGGCAAACACCGGAGCCGTCATCACCTCAGCTGGTCTGATATTCGCCGCCAGCATGTTCGGCCTCATGGTCGGCTCAGTCGCAATCATGATCCAAGCCGGCCTCATCATCGGCTTCGGATTGCTGCTCGATACCTTCCTCGTGCGCACCCTCACCGTGCCCGCCATCGCCACACTTCTACGCGAAGCCAGCTGGTGGCCTTCCAAAGCAACGCGGACCCCAGTAGCTGACACCGCCACGCAGAAATAAGGAGCAACGCACTACTAGTGGAAGCGAGGAATGCGAGGAACGCGAGGTCCATTCGCAGACGTGATCTTTGGTTGCGGATCCGTCGTGATCTGGTGTTGCAAGCCCGTCGAGTAAGCGTCCAAACTGACATCCTGATTTCAAGGTTCCCGCTCTCGGTAAATCAAAGGCGGCCTTGACCACCAAGGTGTCTCAGTCCGCAGGCAGTCCGCAGTAGATTTTCGCGACTCCTGCGCGCGCCAACCCACCCAATGCAGCTGAGCTGGGAAAACTTACGCGGGCCAACGTACCCAACGTCATCAAAACCCCAGGTGGCGTGGTTCGGGACGAAGAGGTCGTGGGTTCAAATCCCGCCACCCCGACCAAGGAGAAACCCGCCGGCATAGCCGAGCGGGTTTTCTCTTGGGCGGGGGCGTGATGCTCGGAGTCCGGAGTGCCTGGCGCCACAGCGGCGGTCACGACGGCGGCTCCCGCCACCTCGACTCGTGTGAATTCAGGCAGAGGGCTCTGACTGCTCAATCCGGTCGGGCGCCGGTTCCGTTTCAGTCCGCAGTTGGTCCGTGCCCGAGCATCGTTTGGACGGCTTTCACGTTGCCCCGGCGCTGATGGCGAGGGAGGCGGCGGAATGACTAGGTCGCGGGGAGTGACTGTCGGGAAGTCCGAAATCTTCTTCACAAGTCGCTTGACAGCTGGGTTGGAAAGACGCGCGGTCGCCAGGTCGATACGCGCATTACTGCCCCTTCCGGCGACGTGAACACCAGCGCCTCGCGGAGCTTGCCAATCATGAGCGCGGCCAACGGCTCTGCCAGAAGGCCGGGAAAGGGCATGGAACCAGAAGTCAGTTGCTGCTCGCCTCGTCGGCATGGCACAGCAGAAGTATCCGCTCGGGGTGACCGACGAAGGCGAGTCGTTCGGCGCCGACAAAGTACGACGGCACTTGGCGATGCTCCTTCGTGGGGCCGCGCTGGCACCTCTGCAGCGAGCGCTTTGCTGAGCCATTCGTCGTCGGGGATCGATGTGATGCCTTCGAGGTGGGTACGTGCCGCGCCGGCGTTGTTGACCACGATGTCGACCGCCGCCGAGTTCGTTGAGCGCCGATGCCGCGGGACCCTCCCGTGACGATCGTGCGCTTGCCGGCGAATTCGGTTTTGCCTGGCGGATTCGGGGTTCTGTACATCGGGTTCACGTCCGTCTCGGATCGCTATTCGGTTTGTCGGGCTTTAGGTTTCGATGACGATCTTGCCGATGGAGCGGTGGCTTTCGAGTAGCGTGTGGGCGGTTTTCATGTTGTCTGCGGTCAGCCCGGTGAGCGAGGTTGTGACGATCGGGCGTACCTGGCCGGTGCGGACGTAGTCGGCCACTGCGGTGAGGATGTGGCCCTGGCTGCTGGGGTCGGCTCCGCTGGCGACTTGGCTGAACACCATTTCGGTGTGCAGTGAAGCGGACTTCTGCACCAGGGGGGTGAGGTCGAGCGGGGTTCCGATGTCGATGGTCGATACGTGCCCGAACGGGCGCAGCACTGCCGCGATCTGATCGAGGTTGTTCGCGGTGGCGGCGGTGGAGAGCACCACGTCGACATGCTCGATAGAGGCTTGCCGGAGTTGGTCCGCGATATCCGCGGTGTGGTCGATCACCAGATCCGCGCCCATCGTCCGGCACCAATCTTGAGACTCTGGCCGAGAGGCGGTACTGATGGCCAACACCGGGGTCTTGGCCTTGAGCAGCTGCGTCGCCAGCGATCCGACTCCGCCGGCACCGCCAATGATCAAGACCCGTTCCACGCCGAGCGGCAGGGCCGACTGATCGCGGAAGAGGGCTTCCCAGGCCGTCAGCGCACCGATCGGTAGTGACGCGGCGTCGCTGAATGACAGTTCGTCGGGATCGTAGCGACGATCCGGTGGTCGACGGCCAGCCGTTGCGCCCAGCAACCGTCGCGAGTGGCGTCACCGGTGCCCATCACCCGATCACCCACGCGCAACCCGCCTGCTGCGGCGCCGGTCTCGATGACGATCCCGGCGAATTCCCAACCCAGGATGACCCGCCCGCCCGGCTCGGCGCTGCGTATCGAGCGGATGAATGCTTCGCCGGGATTCACGCCGATCGCGCGGATCTCGATCAACACGTCACCTTCGCGCAGCTCGGGCTCGTCGACCTCGATGAGGTCGATCGCGAAGGCGTCGAGGGAGTGTGCGTGTTGGTAGGCAAGAGCTTTCATGATTTTCCGTTCTGTTCGGTGTTGTGTCGCCTCTGGTGGATGGTGGCCCCGCCACACCAGCGGAGGGGCCTGACGTGTGAGGTGATGTCCGATGGGGAGCGGGATGCAGTCGCAGCTGCATCCCTCGCGCCACGAGTGTTTCCTTCCCTGGTCGGTAAAGCTCCTAGTCCTGTTTGAGCGCATGCAGCGCTGACAGGGGACCGCCACCGACCTGCATCAGCCGGCCGCCGTCTCGCAGGGCCCCGACATCGATCGGGGCGAAACCGAGGCTGTCGGCCAACTGGAGAAAAGTGACCTTGGCTGAGGCGTCGTCGCCGGCGTAGAAAAGCACTTGGCGACCGGCCGGGTGACGCGGGTTGGCGGCGATGTAGCTGGCGTGCAACGTATTGAAGGCTTTGATCACTCGCGCCTTGGGGGCACGGTCAGCTACCCACTCGCTACCGGTTTGGCCCCCGAGGTCGGCCACTTCAATCGGGTCTGCTTGGGCGAATTGGTTGGTGGCGTCGACCAGGATGCGTCCATCCCACGGCGACAGGTCGGCCAGCGCAGCTGGAATGTCCCACCACATGACTGTCAGGAACACCATGTCGGCCTCGGCGGCTTCGGCGACGGTTCCCGCCGACGCAAGCGGGCCCAAGTCGTCGACGATCTCGGCCAATGTCGACGGACCGCGGCTGTTGCTCAACATCACCGGGTGCCCAGCGCTGACCAAATGACGTGCGATGGCCTGCGCGACGACGCCGGCGCCGATGGTTCCAAACCGCATGCTCAACCTCCCTCACTATTGCTGACGATCATCATTAATAATCGTTACGCTGTCATGCGTCATCATTAGTGTCAAGCCCGCGAAGGACATGGCCAGCGAAACCACTGCATCGTCAGAGAGGGCCGCGGTGACGGGCGGAGAGGTACATTGATGATGGGCACCATCGATGTGGGTATCGCTTGGTAGCGAAGAGTTTGATTGCCCGCAGTGGGAGGAGCATCCGTTGCCTCGAGTGTCACGGCAGCAGAAAGAGTTGAACCGCGGACGCATCGTGTCGGCCGCCGGTCAAGGTTTTCGGGCTCGCGGGATTGACGGTGTTGGCATCGACGAGGTGATGAAGACAGCCGGGATGACCCATGGTGGGTTCTACAACCACTTCACCTCAAAGGAAGATCTCGCGCGGGAAGTACTCCACCAGGGATTCACCGAATCCCTGGCCCATGTCGCCGCCGTGATCGACGACCATCCCCGGTCCAGCCGCGCCGCCCTGCATGCTCTCGTCGATACCTACCTGAGCACCGAGCACCGCGACCATCCCGAACGTGGGTGCGCCTCTGCCGCCCTGGCCGCTGACTCCGGCCGGCACGGCATCACGGCCCAACAGGAGTACCAGCGCGGCCTGGAGGGGTATATCTCGGCCTTCACCGACTTACTGCAAGCCAGCGCCAGACAGACCAACACCAAGCTCGATGTGCGTAGAGCGCGCGAACAGGCCATCGCCCTGTTCAGTCAAATGGTCGGCGCACAGCTGATCGCCCGTGCGGTCGCCGAGGCCGATCCCGAACTCTCCGACGAAGTCTTGGCCTCCAATAGCAGAGCACTCAAGCGCCACTAGAAGTCGCAATCAGAGTCCAGACGTCCGGGACGAAGAGGTCGTGGGTTCACATCCCGCCACCCCGACTCATGGATTTCAGGTAAGACGCCCTGGTTCGGCTCAGCCGGTCAGGGCGTTTCCGTCGCTAGGTGCCGAAGGTGATCGGACTGGCGCTGGCTCCCATTGCTACCTGCTCCTGGTCAGGACCAGCGCCGCCTCGTTGTAGGGGAACAGGCGATAGAAAGTGCGGCCCGGCCCGATGACGAGGGGTGCCGCCTCGGCCTTGCTCATCAGACGCGGATCGGTCAGCGCAACATCCTTGCCACGCTTGTGCAGCACCGCCGTTCCGCGGGCCAAAACGTTCTTCACCCAGTCCGTTTGGGGCCCGTACCCGATGAGAACGACGAACCCGTCCGCGGTCGGAAAAACCAACAGCGGTGTTCGGTACCGCTTACCCGACTTTCGTCCGATGTGCTCGAGCGTGCCTTGACCAGGCAGCCACGGAGTTATCGAACGAGCCGCCGGGTTGGTGACCCGGCGATTGAAGTTTGCGACTGCGCGGGGCACCCGCATCAGACCCCCTCATCGGAAAAACCTGGGCACGGAAGTGGCAACCGACTGTCAGATAGTAACGCCGTCTTATCGAGAAGACCAGGCTGCCGAGGTTTGACCCGCGGCGAGCCGGGAATCACACGGCTGTGACGTTGCCATCGACTCTCGTCGAACCTGCTCTCCCCCGCGCCGCCGGACCCGTGTCTTCGGCAGTCCTGGACATGCTTGCGCGCCAGCGCCCGGCCCTGCCCGTACGCCCGCTCGAGGTTCCGGTCTACGAGGCGGATCCATACGGACTCGACCTGCAACTCGCGCTGTGCGTCTGCTACGAGTTGCACTACCGCGGGTTTCATTCGGTCAACCCACGCTGGGAATGGAATCCCGCTCTGCTGCACTTACGTGGCCGCCTCGAGGAGGCGTTTCTGGAGGCCGTTCGGCGCGATGTCGGGGACATCACAACCGACGACACCGCCGAAGCGGAGATGAATGCGATCTCGCAAGAGCCCGTCGAGGGCCACGGCCCGTCCTATTACCTGCGTGACGAGGGCACCTGGGAACAGATGCAGGAGTACTTCGTGCACCGCTCGATCTATCACCTCAAGGAGGGCGACCCCCACGCGTGGGCGATCCCCCGCCTCACCGGACGAGCGAAAGCGGCCTTCGTCGCAGTCGAATTCGATGAGTACGGCGCCGGCCGCGACGAGCGGGTCCACCAGCATCTGTACGCCGAATTGATGGACGCCGCCGGCCTCGATGCCACCTACCTCGCATATCTCAACAACGTGCCCGCCGAGGCCCTGGCATCGATCAACCTGATGTCGCTGTTCGGGTTGCACCGCCAATTGCGCGGCGCAACGGTCGGGCACTTCGCGTCCACCGAGATCACCTCGTCGCCCGGGTCACGGCGACTGGTCGACGCGCTCCGGCGGATGAACGCACCCGAAGCATGCGTGACGTTCTACTCCGAACACGTGGTGGCCGACGCGGTTCACGAACAAGTGGTGCGTACCGACGTCGTCGGCGGTCTCCTTGCGCGCGAACCGCATCTGGAGGCTGACGTGGTGTTCGGGATCAGAGCGCGCGACCTTGTCGAAGACCGCCTGGCCGACCACCTGATGGAGTGCTGGAAGGCGGGCCGTTCGTCGCTAAGACGTCCCCTGAACTGACCGCTTGCCGGCTCGCGGGCGGCACCGATGGCTGGTGTCGCACATCGGATAGTCCTTGCTACGACGACACGTGCAGATCGCGACCATGAAGCGATCGGACTCCACGACGCTGCCGTCGGGCAACTCGATTCGCACCGGTCCCTCGACCATCACCGGGCCCGAGGGAACGATGCGCACTGTGCGGGTTTCAGTCACGGTTTCTCGGCCCTGATCACCACGAGTTCTTCCTCGCGACGGCCCGGCTCGAGCCTGCCGGTGTCCTCCAGCCACGCGGCACGCGACATCAGCACGGGTCCGAACGGAATCCACTGATAGGCAACGATTTCCGCGTCAAGTCCCGCCGACGCCAGCGCCGCCAGCGTCTGACGCGGGACGGCGAACTCGGATTGCACCAGAAGGAAAGTGCCACCCGGGGCAAGCAGATCCGGCACCGCCTCGCACAGCGGATCGAGAACGAGGCGACCGTCGGGGCCGGCATCCCACGCGCGCGCCGGGCCGGTATCCGGTGGTATCGGCGCGTACGCGACATCGGGATCATGTGGCACATACGGCGGATTACAGACCACCACGTCGAACGGGCCGAACTCCGCGGCGCGCGCCCACGATCCCAGATGAACATCGACATCAACGCCGGCGCTCAACGCATTCACCCGCGCGTGCCGAACGGCACGCGAGCAGACATCGAACGCCATGACCTGCGACGCCCCCTGCTCGCCTGCGGCAATCCCCACCACACCGCTGCCGGTACACAGGTCGGCTACCCGGCGACCGAGCGCGAGGTCAGACTTCTCCATCACGTCGATGAGAAATTGCGAGTCTTCCTGCGGGGCGTAAACGCCCGCCGGCGCGATCAGAGTGTCCGACGATTCGGAATAAGCGGTTGTCACGCAAGGGCCTTTCGAACAGTCTTGGCTGCGGCATCGCAGCAGTGCGCTGGATTAATGCCCGGTATCCGGGCTGTTAAACCGCGTCGCCCGGTTTTGCGGCCCGGCAGTACGGGCACCCCTCAAGCGTGCAAATCTCCGATCTCGCCTCGTTGCCCATCAAGTTCGGTGCCGCCGCTCGGGGTCGGCGCCTGTTCCATCCCGTCGGTGTGCTCGCGGAAGGCATTTTGGAGCGGACGGCCCCCGGCAGTGAGGGACTTCCCATGCGGTCGTGCGACGTCATCGGTCGCGTATCGAAGGGTGTCGGACTGCCAGGAGCGGCGCCCGACATCGCGGGGTTGGCGTTCCGGATTCCGCCGCCGCAGGATCTGCGTTCCTGCGGTCCCTGGGATGTGCTGCTGGCATCGACGGCAGCGGGCAGCCGTTTCGGTCTGGCGCCGGTGACCTCATGGTCGGGTGCCACCTTCTCCAGCCTGATGCCGTTGCGCTACCGCGACCGCGTGTGGTGGTTACGGGCACGGCTGGCCACCGACATCAGCGACCGCGGTCTTGCCCTCAACACGATTGAATCCCAAATCAGTTCGGGCGGCGTCGAGTTCGACATCGAACAGGCTCCCGCAAAGGGTGAGTTCAGCCCGTTGGCGCGGCTCACCTTGCGCTACGTCGACCCGAGTTGTGACGACATCGCGTTCGACCCCGCGTTGCACAGCGACTGCGACGTCGAACTACTGCCCCGCTGGTTGACCAAATTCCGGCGCGCAGCCTATCGCCGCAGCCGCCAGGGACGTGACCCGCAGTAGCTGTCAGGCGGTCGGCTCACCACCGGTATCGGCGACATCGGGCGCTTCCTCCCGGGTAGCCATACCTCCTTGGCCGCCCTCGTCGGTCGGACCCGGGCGTCCGCCCTTCTTCTCCGACTCGTCGACCGTATGGTCCTCGTAAATTCCCTTGCCCTTTGGCATGTTTGCCTTTCAGTTCGATGCGCTTCTGAGTTTTTCCAGCAGAGATCCGGCCGCCTCCTTGAGGAACAGATCCTGGCCCTCGTCACCGATTTGCACGAGGGCGATATCGGTGAAACCCGCCTCCCAGTACTTGCTCACCGCATCGACGATCGCGTCGAGATCCGGTCCGCACGGGATGGATTCGGCGACGTCCTCCGGCCGCACGTACTGGGTGGCGCCGTCGAAACCGGCCGTGGTCGGCAGGTCGGCGTTGACCGCCCAACCGCCCCCGAACCAGCGGAACTGGTCGTGTGCGCGGCGAATTGCCTTGTCGCGGTCCGGATCCCAGCAGATCGGAATCTGGCCGATGACCCGCGCATCTCCGGGCAGCCCGGTGGCGCGCCTGGCGTCATGCCAGGCGTCCACGAAATCCTTGTTCGGTTCGACGGCGATCAGATGGTCGGACAGCGGCGCGAAGGTTTCCACCGATCGTTCACCGGACACCGCTGTAGCGATGGCGACCGGCGTCTCCGGAATGTCCCAGAGTCGCGCGGAATCCACCTCGAAATGCTCGCCTTTCCAGTCGACGAGCTCGCCGGTGAACAACTCGCGGATGATCTGGATGGCCTCGCGCAGCATCTCTTGGCGTCGGGTCACGGTCGGCCACCTCTTGCCAACGACGTGTTCGTTGAGGTTCTCGCCACTGCCCAGGCCGAGGGTGAACCGGCCGTCGGCGAGGATCTGCAACGTGGCGGCTTTCTGTGCGACGACCGCGGGGTGGTAGCGCATCGTCGGGCACGTGACGTAGGTGAACAACTCGACCTGATCGGTCGCATGCGCAACGGCGCCGAGCACCGACCACGCATAGGGGGCGTGCCCCTGTGACGAGAGCCACGGAAAGTAGTGGTCCGAGGAGACCTCGAAGTCGAACCCGACCCGTTCTGCCGAAACGGCATAACGGACAAGATCTTTAGGTCCGCTCTGTTCGGTCATCAGGGTGTAGCCGAAACGCGTCATGGCTTTCGGGTACCCGGGCGGATGACGACGAAACGGCTACAGCCTGGCCTTCACGGCAGCCGAGAGCCGTGAGCCGTCGGCCTTACCTGCAGCGATCGCAGTGGCGGCCTTCATCACCTGGCCCATCTGCCTCATGCCCGGCCGCTCGCCGATCTCCTCGGCGACCTGCGCGATCGCGGTGTCGACCACATCGGCCACTTCCGCGTCGGTCAGCGGAGTGGGCAGGTACTCGTCGATGACGCGCGCTTCGGCATGCTCGTTGGCGGCCAGCTCACCACGGCCGTTCTGGGTGTAGATCTCCGCGGCCTCCGCGCGCTTCTTGGATTCCTTGGACAGCACCTTCAGCACGTCCGCGTCGGACAGTTCGCGCGCATCCTTGCCCGCCACTTCCTCGGTCTGGATTGCCGCGAGCAGCATCCGCAGCGTCGCGGTCCGCAGTTTGTCCTGCGACTTCATCGCCGCGGTGAGGTCTGCACGCAGTTGCTCTTTGAGTTCTGCCATGCCGCAAACCTACGCCGCACCGCCGGCTGCGGGTCCAGTGCCGAACCGCGCACGTTGATCTCGGTCGACATCGGGCCGCGCTGGCCTCGGTCGGCGCGCTGACACGGCGGTCAGAGACGTTTGTCAATTCGCATCATGATCGACAGGATGGTGCCATGAGCACCGAGGCCGGCAATTCGGGGATCGCCGGACAGCCGCCACCGGGCTACGCACCACCGCCGGCCTACGCACCACCGCCGGGGTACGGACCGCCTCCGGGCTACGGCCCCCCTCCGGGCTACGGCCCCCCTCCGGGCTACGGACCACCGATGCAGCCCGTCCTCAAACCGGGCGTCATCCCGCTGCGACCGCTGAGCCTGTCCGACATCTTCAACGGCGCGGTCGCCTACATTCGCGCCAATCCGAAGGCGACGCTGGGATTCACCACCATCGTCGTCGTCGCCAGCCAGTTGATGGCGCTCGTGCTCTCCGTGGGACCGCTCGCCGCCGCCGGCCAGCTAGCGGGGTCGTTCAACAGTGACGAGCTGTCCACCGGCGCCCTGCTCGGCACGTCGCTGTCCAGCTTCGCCGGCGCCGCTGCGACCTGGTTGACCGCGATTCTGCTGAGTGGGCTGCTCACCGTCGTCGTCGGCCGGGCCGTCTTCGGGGCCGGCATCACGATCGGTGAAGCGTGGCAACGCCTCAAGGGGCGACTGTTGGCATTGATCGCGTTCACGCTCATCGAAGGGTTGGGCGTCGCGATTCTGGTCGCCATCGTCTTCGGCCTGATCTTCTGGATCGGGATAGCGTCCAGCGTCACCGCCGCGATCATCGTGGGCCTGCCTCTGGGTCTGCTCTTGATCGCAGCGCTGGTCTATATCTGGGTGGTTCTCAGCTTCGCGCCGCCGCTCATCGTGCTGGAACGCATCGGCATCTTCGCCGCCATCGAGCGGTCGTTCAGGTTGGTGAAGAACGACTTCTGGCGGGTATTCGGTATCCGGTTGCTCGCCACGATCGCGGTGCAGTTCATCGCCGGGGCGGTCACGATCCCGTTCAGCCTGGGCGGTCAGCTCCTTCTGATGGCGGCCGAGTCCACCGCGATGATGATGCTGTCATTCCTCCTGCTGTCGGTGGGCGGCGTCATCGCCCAGATCATCACCGCCCCATTCCTGGCGGGCGTCGTCGTGCTGCTCTACACCGATCGCCGGATCCGCGCCGAAGCGTTCGACCTCGTACTGAGGACCGGCGCGGCCTACGGGCCGTCCTCGCCATCCGATTCCACTGACCATCTGTGGCTGACCCGCCAAGCCTGACGTGCCGACGATAGACATCGACAGCGATGCCGCCCACGACGCCGCGCAACGCGAACTGCAAAAACCCATCTACCCCAAGCCGGGCCTGATTGAACGTCTCCTCGAGTGGATCAACGAGTTGCTCTACCGGTTGGCCGACTCCGGATCTCGTCTGCCCGGTGGCTGGTTCACGATTTGTGTTCTGCTGATCCTGCTCGTCGTCGGGATCATCGTCGCGATACGGATCGCACGGCGCACCATGCGGACCGACCGTGGCGGTCGCTACGCGCTGTTCGGCGAACAGGAACTCAGCGCTGCCGAGCACCGGGCCACGGCCGAGCAGTGTGCCGCCGTGGGTGACTGGGCGGTGGCCATCCGTCACCGTCTGAGAGCAGTGGCCCGTGAGCTCGAGGACGCAAGGGTGCTGGATGCCATCCCCGGCCGGACGGCCACCGAGCTCGCGCGCGACGCGGGTAAGGCGATGCCGGCGTTGGTCACTGAATTGACCATGGCTGCAACCGCATTCAACGATGTCACCTACGGGGAGCGTCCGGGTACCGAAGCCGCGTACCGGATGGTCGCCCAACTCGACGATCACGTACGGTTCAAGACTGCGACGAGTTCCGGTGCCGCCCCCGCCGCCACGCCGTCCACCGGGTGGGCGGAGGTGCGATGACGAACACGGCCGTCGGGCACACGCTGAAGCAGCGCTGGAGCGCCTCCCGATGGATGCTGTTGTCGCTCGTCGTCGTCATCGCAGTCGCCACGTTGATCACCTATCTGACCGCGCCCCGACTCGGCGGCCCGATGGATCCGGAGTCCACGTCACCTGACGGCACCCATGCACTGGTGACCCTGCTGCGCGAGCACGGCGTCGATGTCGTCGAGGCACCGGATGTCTCGGCGGCCGAAAGTGCCGCGCGGCCCGGCACACTCATCGTTGTGCTGCAGACACTGCAGAACCTCGACGACGACGTCCTGTCGCGGCTGAGCAACCTGCCCGGCGACCGGCTCCTGGTGGCTCCGTCGTCGCGTACCCGTGAAGCGCTGGCTCCCCATATAACGCTCGCCGGGTCGGTTCCCTTCGGCGGCTCCGAACCGGGTTGCGACCTGCGGGAGGCGGCCCGAGCCGGCGTGGTTCAGCTCGGCGTGAGCGACGAATACGAAGCGGTGGATGACTTTTCGATCACCCGCTGCTACGACGGTGCTGTGGTCCGTTATGCCGAGGACGGCCGCACCGTCACGGTCGTCGGCAGCGGCGACTTCATGATGAACGGCGGACTGCTGACCGACGGCAACGCCGCCCTGGCGATGAACCTTGCCGGCACCAACCCGCGCGTGATCTGGTACGCACCGCAGAAGCGCCAAGGCGAATCGGATGCGGGCGCGGAAATCTCCGACCTGGTTCCTCCCGCAGTCGCATGGATCGTGATCCAGCTGTGCCTCGCGATCGCGCTGGTCGCGTTGTGGCGGGGCCGGCGCCTCGGTCCGCTTGTCGCAGAACGGATGCCCGTCGTCGTGCGCGCGTCCGAGACGGTCGAAGGCCGCGGCAGGCTCTATCGATCCCGCCGCGCTCGCGACCGCGCAGCGACGGCCCTGCGCACCGCGACCTTGCAACGGATGCTGCCGCGCCTCGGCCTGTCCACCAACGCCGAGCCGCCCGCGGTAGTCCAGGCGGTGGCGCAGCGGTCCGGGCACCACGCACAGACAGTGGCGCACACACTGTTCGGTCCGCCACCGCAGACCGACGACGACTTGGTCCAGCTCGCCCGTGAACTCGACGACATCGAAAGGCAGGTCGCACAATCGTGACTCAGCCACCTCCAGCTCAGAACTCCGGCGCCGCGGGTGATGCGGCGCGAAATGCGCTGCTGGCCTTGCGCACTGAGATCGCCAAGGCAGTCGTCGGCCAGGAGGCGGTCGTCAGCGGCTTGGTGATCGCCCTACTGTGCCGCGGCCATGTGCTGCTGGAGGGAGTGCCGGGCGTAGCCAAGACCCTGCTGGTGCGCACGCTGGCGGCCGCGCTGCAGCTCGAGTTCAAGCGGGTGCAGTTCACGCCCGACCTGATGCCCGGTGATGTCACGGGTTCACTCGTATATGACGCCCGCACCGCCGAATTCGAGTTCCGCGCCGGTCCGGTGTTCACCAACCTGCTGCTGGCCGACGAGATCAACAGGACTCCGCCCAAGACTCAGGCCGCGCTGCTGGAAGCCATGGAGGAGCGCCAGGTCAGCGTCGACGGTGAACCGCGTCCGTTGCCCGACCCGTTCATCGTTGCGGCGACGCAGAACCCCATCGAGTACGAGGGCACCTATCAGCTGCCCGAAGCACAGCTGGACCGGTTCCTCTTGAAGCTCAACGTTCCCCTGCCGCCGCGGGACCAGGAGATCACGGTCCTCGATCGGCATGCGCGCGGCTTCGACCCTCGCGACCTGTCCGCCGTGCGGCCCGTCGCGGGGCCCGCCGAACTGGCGGCCGGGCGCGCCGCTGTACAACAGGTGCTCGTCGCCGACGAGGTGCTCGGCTACATCGTCGATATCGCAGGCGCTACAAGGCATTCCCCGTCACTGCAGCTAGGTGTGTCGCCGCGCGGGGCGACCGCCCTGCTCGGCACGGCCCGTTCCTGGGCATGGCTTTCGGGCCGCAACTACGTCACTCCCGACGACGTCAAGGCGATGGCGCGGCCGACGTTGCGGCATCGTATCCAGTTGCGTCCGGAGGCCGAGCTCGAAGGCGCTCATCCCGACGGTGTGCTGGACGGGATTCTCGCAGCCGTGCCGGTGCCGCGGTAGTGGTTCTGACCGGCCGTGCCGGCTTGGTGGCACTGGTCTGCGTGCTTCCGGTCGCATTGTCACCGTGGCCGGCAACGGCGTTCGCTGTTCTAGCCGGTGCGCTTGCGACGGCGATCGTGCTCGACGTGCTGCTGGCCGCCAGCACTCGCCAGCTGGCCTTCGCGCGATCCGGTGACACCGCGGCGAGACTGGGGCAGCCCGTCGACGCGGTTCTCGAAGTGGAGAACCCCGGTCGACGACGCTTACGCGGACAGGTCCGCGATGCGTGGTCGCCCAGCGCCCGCGCCGAGCCGCGAATGCACGACGTGGATATTGCTCCAGGACAACGGGTTCGGCTCGTCACCACGCTGCGTCCGGTTCGCAGGGGTGACCAGGGATCGGCGTTGGTGACGGCCCGGTCGATCGGGCCGTTGGGGCTGGCCGGCAGGCAGCACTCGCATCGGGTGCCCTGGCAGATCCGGATCCTTCCACCGTTCCTGTCGCGCAAGCACCTGCCCTCGCGGCTGGCCAGACTTCGCGAGCTGGAAGGGAACACCGCGGTCCTGATCCGCGGTCAGGGTACCGAGTTCGATTCGTTGCGTGAGTACGTCATCGGTGACGATGTCAGGTCAATCGACTGGCGCGCCACCGCCCGTCGAGCCGACGTCGTGGTGCGGACGTGGCGACCCGAGCGTGACCGGCGAGTGGTGATCGTGCTGGACACCGGACGCACATCGGCGGGCCGTGTCGGCGTTGACCCCACCGCCGACGACCCCAGTGGCTGGCCGCGATTGGACTGGTCCATGGATGCCGCGCTGCTGCTGGCCGCGCTTGCAGCGCGCGCAGGCGATCACGTCGACTTCCTCGCTCATGATCGCGTCACCCGGGCGGGACTGTTCAACGCCTCGCGCACCGAACTACTCGCGCAACTGGTCACCGCGATGGCGCCACTGGAACCCGCATTGATCGAGTCCGATGCCAGAGCAATGGTGGCCGCGATACAGCGACGCGTTCGGCGCCGAGCGCTGGTCGTGTTGCTCACCGACCTGAACGCCTCCGCGCTCGACGAGGGTCTGATGGGGGTGCTGCCCCAGTTGTCGGCCAAACATCAGGTTCTGCTGGCCGCGGTCGCCGATCCGCGGGTGGACGCGATGGCCGCGGGACGGGCGGATGCCGCCGAGGTGTACGACGCTGCGGCGGCCGAACGTTCGCGCAACGACCGGCGTTCGATGGCGTCGCGACTGCGGGCGGCCGGGGTCGATGTCGTGGACGCACCACCCGACGAACTGGCACCCGCGCTCGCGGACCACTACCTCGCAATGAAGGCCACCGGCAGGCTCTAGCGCGTCGGTACCACGTCCGGTGCGTCGGAGATGTCGCCGCTCTCCCCTGCAGCGACAGCCCGGCGGCCGAAATAGATTATGTAGCACAGGAAAGCGACTTCGGCCGCCACGCCGATGGCGATGCGCACGAACGTCGGCAGCGGCGACGGCGTCACCAACGACTCGATCAGCCCGGCCACCAGCAAGACGACGATCAGGCCGCCGGCGACCGCAACCACCGCCCGGCCCTGCTCCGCCAGCACCTGCGTCCGAGGCCGATCGCCCGGCGACACGACCGACCAACCGAGCCGCATGCCCACGGCCGCGGCGAGGAACACCGCTGTCAGTTCGATGAGCCCGTGCGGGGTCAGCAGGCCGAGGAAGACGTCGCCCTTGTCCGCGTCGAACATGAAGCCGGCGATCACCCCGAGGTTGAGCGCGTTCTGGAACAGGATGTACGGGATGGGGATGCCGAGCAGGATCGCGAACGCGATGCACTGAGCGGCCACCCATGAGTTGTTGATCCACACCTGCAGGCCGAACGATGCGGCGGGGTTCTCGCTGTAGTAGTTGGCGAAATCCTCGTTCACCAATTGCTCGATCTCGCTTGGTGTTTTGAGGGCCGACTGCACCTCCTGGTTGCCCGACACCCACAGCGCGATCAGCGCGGTGACGAAGAAGAACGCGAAGGCCGTTGCGAGCCACCATCGCCATGAGCGATAGGCGACCACCGGGAACGACACCGTCCAGAACCTAGCGAACTCGCGCCACAGCGGCGCGTGCGCACCCGTCACCACCGACCGTGCGCGCGCGACCAACCCCGACAGCCGCCCGATGAGGACCGAGTCGGTGGACGAGCTGCGCACGATCGACAGGTGGGTGGACACCCGCTGGTAAAGATCGACCAGCTCGTCTACTTCGGCGCCGGTGAGCTTCCGCCGACGCTTGATCAGCTGCTCCAGCCGCTCCCACGTCGGACGATGCGCCACCACGAACGCGTCGACATCCACGCCACGAATCCTAGTAGCGTGATCGGCATGGTCAGCCAGCAAGAACCCGTGGTGACCGGGGACGCGGTGGTCCTAGATGTTGAGATCGCCCAGCTACCGGTCCGCGCGCTGTCGGCGATCATCGACGTCACCGTGGTCTTCATCCTCTACATCACCGGCGTCGTGTTGTGGGCCACCACACTCACCCAATTCGATCCGGCCTTCTCGGCTGCGGTGCTGATCATTTTCACCGTCCTGACAATCGTGGGGTATCCGGCGATATTCGAGACGACAATCCGTGGCCGTTCGTTGGGCAAGTTGGCGATGGGACTGCGGGTGGTGTCCGACGATGGCAGTCCGGAACGTTTTCGGCAGGCCTTGTTTCGTGCGCTGGCCGGCGTGATCGAAATCTGGATGCTCACCGGCGGGCCGGCGGTGATCTGCAGCCTGGCGTCGTCGAAGGGCAAGCGGATCGGCGACATCTTCGCCGGAACCGTGGTCATCAGTGAACGCGCACCGAGAATGTCGCCGCCTCCGCTGATGCCGCCGCAGCTCGCGTGGTGGGCGTCCACGTTGCAGTTGTCCGGGCTGCATCCCGAGCAGGCCGAACTGGCGCGCCAGTTCCTCTCCCGCGTATCGCAATTGGATCCACAGCTGCGCGATCAGATGGCCTACCGGATCACCAGTGACGTCGTCGCCCAGATATCGCCGCCACCGCCGCCCGGTACCCCACCGCAGTACGTGCTGGCCGCAGTCCTGGCCGAACGCCACCGCCGCGAACTCGCGCGGTTGCAGCCCGCGCCTGCTGGGCCTCCGCCACAATGGCCGCCGAGCCCACCCCCCGTCGTCGGGTACCCGGCTCCGCCGCAGCAGGTTCCGCCGCAGCAGGTTCCGCCACCGTCGTCCGGCCCGGGCGGTTTCGCGCCGCCGAGCTAGCGACGGCTCGGTGTCCGTGATCGAAAGATAGTCCCCGTCAACGGTATCGAAGCCCGACGAGCAGGCGACTATCGGTGCGGTCGCCCAGCAGGTCGGGTACAGCACCCCGTTCGCGTCGAGCAGTGCGTTCAAGCGGGCCTATGGGGTCAGCCCGAACACCCACCGCTCCACCGCTTCATCGTCGGCGCACGAACTGGGCTCCTCAGCGCTCTAGGGCCATCCGTCGGTCCGCTGTCTCCGAATCACGAGTATGCAGCGCCTCTACCGCATCACTCAACGCTTGCATGGTGGGCTCACCGTCGAGGTACCGGCGGACGCGATTGCGACGACGGTCTCGGGTTGGCTCGCCGAACTCGGAGCCGACAGTCCATTGGTCGGCGATCTTCAAAGGGCCGTGAGCGCGGGGGACTGGCCTGCGGCGCGGGCCATCGGCGAGTACTTGGCGGTCGATGTGTCGGTGTCGCCCTGACCTTGGACGTTGCATCGCGATAGTTTCCGATATATCGTCAACGTATCGGAAGCGCAGATCGTGCTTCCTGTCCGAAAGAAAAGACACAGACATGAACACCCCATTCACACCACCTCAAGGCCCGTTCGCGGGCCGCGGATTCGGCTTCGCGCCCGCCGTCAGTCCTGAAGACCGTCGTACGCTGCACGAACAGCGTCGGCAAGCCCGTCGCGGGTTCCGCGAGCACGTCCGTGAACATCGCGGCGACGCAGGATTCGGTCCCGGTTTCGGCGGCTTCGGCCCCGGCAGCTTCGGTCCCGGCTTCGGCTTCGGCCCCGGTCGTGGCGGTCGGCGCGGCGGACCCCGCGGTGGCGGCCGCGGCAGGCGCGGTGACGTGCGCGCCGCAATCCTGAAGCTGCTCACCGATCGCCCGATGCATGGCTACGAGATGATTCAGGAGATCAACGAACGCAGTCAGCAGCTATGGAAGCCCAGCCCCGGGTCGGTGTACCCGACGCTGCAGCTGCTGGTCGACGAGGGCCTGCTCGTCGCGACGGAGACCGAGGGCAGCAAGAAGCTCTTCGAGCTCACCGATCAAGGCCGGGCCGCCGCAGCGAAGATCGAGACGGCTCCGTGGGACGCAATAGCCGAGGGTTGGAAAGAAGAAGCTCCGGGCGCAGTCAGCCTGCGCGCCGCCGTTGGCCAGCTGATGGGAGCGGTCGCGCAGTCGGCGCACGCTGCATCCGCCGAACAGCAGCAGCGCATTGTCGACATCGTCAACAACGCCCGCCGCGAGATCTACGGCATCTTGGGCGAAGCCGACTAGCGATCTGTGCACGTTTGGGAGCGCCCACCGCTCCTAAACGTGCACAACTCGCGTATAGCGTGGCGCCATGGACACCTTCCCGCTGGGCTCTTTCAATGTCGGGCGCGTCGGCTACGGCGCCATGCAACTACCCGGGCCGGGAGTCTTCGGTCCGCCGCGAGACCATGACGAGGCGATCGCGGTCCTGCGCCGCGTCATCGAGTTGGGCATCAACCACATCGATACGTCGCAGTTCTACGGGCCCGATGTGTCCAATCAGCTGATCCGCGAAGCGCTGCACCCCTACCCCGCCGACCTCGCGCTCGTGAGCAAGGTCGGCGCCCGACGCGATGAGACCGGCGCGTGGCTGCCCGCCCAGGAGCCCGATGACCTGCGCGCCGACATCGAGGAGAATCTGCAGACGCTGGGGACCGACCGCCTGGCCGCGGTCAACCTTCGCATTCATGCCGGCGATCCGAGCTCGGTCGGTCCTGTCGATCGCGAGTTGTTCGACCGTCAGCTCACCGCCATGATCAAGGTCCGTGATGAAGGGCTCATCGGAGGCATCGGACTGTCCAGCATCGGTCCCGAGCATCTGCGAATCGCGTTGGACCGCACCGAGATCGTGACAGTCCAGAACGCCTACAACCTCGTTGACCGAACCTCGCAGTCGGTGCTCGAGGCATGTGTCGAGCACGGCATCTCGTTCGTGCCGTTCTTCCCGCTCGGGTCGGCGTTCAGCCCAGACAATCCGGTGCTCGGCCATCCTGCCGTCAAGAGCGAGGCGGAGAAACTGGGCCGCACGCCCGCGCAGATCGCGCTCGCGTGGACGCTGTCCGTCGCGCCGAACGTGCTGCTGATACCGGGCACATCGTCGGTGGCGCACCTCGAGGAGAACACCGCCGTCCGCGACATCACGCTCGATGACGAGACCAAACGCCAGCTCGACGCCGCCGCCTGATTGCGATTTCGGTGTCGCCGGTAGCGCATACCGCGACCAACTACACCGAAATCGCTAGTCGACGTCGACCCAATCGAGCGTGCGCTGCACGGCCTTTTGCCAGCCGGCGTACCCGTCGGCGCGCTGCTCGTCGCTCCACGCCGGGGTCCAGCGGCTGCCTTCCTGCCAATTGGCCCGCAGGTCATCGGGATTCTCCCAGAAGCCGACGGCGAGACCGGCCGCGTAGGCGGCACCCAGCGCCGTCGTCTCGGCGACGACGGGCTTGACCACCTCGACGCCGAGGACGTCGGCCTGGATCTGCATGCACAGGTCGTTGGCGGTGATACCGCCGTCGACCTTGAGTACCTCCATGTGCACGCCGGAGTCGGCCTCCATCGCGTCGACGACGTCGCGGCTCTGGTAGCAGATCGCCTCCAGCGTCGCGCGCGCCAGATGTGCGTTGGTGTTGAACCGCGACAGACCGACGATCGCGCCGCGCGCATCCGAACGCCAATACGGCGCAAAGAGTCCCGAGAACGCGGGCACGAAGTAGACGCCGCCGTTGTCCTCTACCTGACGGGCCAGCGACTCGCTCTCCGATGCGCCGCTGATGATGCCGAGCTGGTCGCGCAGCCACTGCACCGCGGAGCCGGTGACGGCGATCGAACCCTCGAGCGCGTAGACGGGTTTCGCGTCCGCGAACTGATAACACACCGTCGTGAGTAATCCGTTCTCCGAGCGGACGATCTTCTCGCCGGTATTGAGCAGCAGGAAATTGCCTGTGCCATAAGTGTTTTTGGCTTCACCCGCGTCGAGGCACACCTGACCTACCATGGCGGCCTGCTGGTCACCCAGGATGCCGGTGATCGGCACTTCGCCGCCGACCGGGCCACCCTCCAGGGTGCTGCCGTAGGAGTCCGGGTAAGACGACGGCTTGATCGCGGGCAGCATCTGACGCGGAATGTCGAAGAACGACAACAGTTCGTCGTCCCAGTCGAGCGTTTCGAGGTTCATCAGCATCGTGCGACTGGCATTGGTCACGTCGATGGCGTGCACACCGCCGCGGGCGCCGCCGGTGAGATTCCACAGCACCCACGAGTCCGTGGTTCCGAAGATCGCGTCGCCGCTCTCGGCGTCGCGGCGCACCCCGTCGACGTTCTCCAGAATCCACTGCAGCTTGCCTCCGGAGAAGTAGGTCGCGGGCGGCAGTCCTGCCTTGCGCCGAATCACGTCGCCGCGCCCGTCGCGGTCCAACGCGGTGGCGATTCGGTCGGTACGGGTGTCTTGCCACACGATCGCGTTGTAGTACGGCCGTCCAGTTTTGCGGTTCCACACCAGCGAGGTCTCCCGCTGATTGGTGATACCCAGTGCCGCCAGGTCGGTGGCCGACAGGTTGGCCTTGTTCAGCGCTGACTGGATGACAGCCCCGGTGCGTTCGGTGATCTCGACGGGGTTGTGCTCGACCCAGCCGGCCTTGGGCAGGATCTGTTCGTGCTCGAGCTGATGACGCCCCACCTCGGCGCCGTCGTGGTCGAAGATCATGCACCGGGTGCTGGTGGTGCCCTGGTCGATGGCGGCGACGAAATCGGCCAACTCATTCTCCCCTCGTAACGGCGACTCCAATCGACCATCATGGTCTACGTGGCCAGCCCGATCGCCGACATTGACCGCATGCCCCGCGGTGGGCCCGGCGCGTCGTGCCTGGACCGGCTGCTCGAGACCGGCCGTCAGGAATACCTCGACCGCGATGACGTGGACGAGGACGTCAAACGCAGCGTGATCCGCGCGCTGGAGTGGACCGGAGAACGCTTCGGGAACACCGAGAACTTCGCGCGGATCGCGCTGGAGGAAGTCGCTGACGTTGCGGATCCCAAGATCCTCGAGCTCGGCGCCGGCCACGGCGGGCTGTCGCGGAAATTGCTGGATTGGCATCCCACCGCCGAACTCACCGTCACCGACGTCGAGCCCGCGTCCGTCGCGAAAATGGCGGCGAGCGACCTCGGCGACAACCCGCGCGCGACAGTTCGCGAAATGGACGCCACCGCCATCGACGCGCCCGACGGACACTTCGACCTCGCGGTGTTCGCGCTGTCGTTCCACCACCTGCCGCCCTCGGCCGCGTCCCGGGTGTTCGCCGAGGGCACGCGCGCCGCCGACAAACTGGTGATCATCGATCTGCCCCGACCGCCGGCGCCGCTGCACCTGCTCCGGCTCGCCGCGATGTTGCCGTTCGCGCCGTTCATACCGTTCGTTCATGACGGGGTGATCAGCTCACTGCGCACTTACAGTCCGTCGGCGCTGCGGACGCTGGCCGAACATGCCGATCCAGCGATCAGCGTGGAACTGCGCGGCGGGCTGATGAATCCGCAGGTTGCGGTGGCCACCCGCCGATAGGCTCGGATCGTGGGCGAAGAAGTGCAGGACACCGAGTACTCCCTCGCGCACCGCCGCGAGTACCGGCGCAAGGTGCAGCAGTGCCTCGACGTCTTCGAAACCATGCTCAAGGAGTCCAGTTTCGAGTTCGAACGGCCGCTGACCGGGATGGAGATCGAGTGCAACCTCGTCGACTCCGCGTACCAGCCCGCCATGACGAATCACGAAGTGCTGCAGGCGATCGCCGATCCGGCGTATCAGACCGAATTGGGCGCCTACAACATCGAATTCAATGTTCCACCGCGCCGGCTGCCCGGCCGCGCCGCACTCGAGCTCGAAGCCGATGTGCGGGCCAGCCTCAACGCGGCCGAAGCCAAGGCCAATGGGCATGACGCGCACATCGTCATGGTCGGCATCCTGCCGACGTTGATGCCCGAGCACCTCACGGGGCGGTGGATGAGTGAGTCGGTGCGCTACCAGGCGCTCAACGACTCGATCTTCACCGCGCGCGGCGAGGACATCCTGATCGACATCAACGGGCCGGAACGGCTCAGCCTGCAGACCGAGTCGATCGCGCCGGAGTCCGCGTGCACCAGCATGCAACTGCACCTGCAGGTCTCCCCGGCTGACTTCGCGCACAACTGGAACGCGGCGCAGGTGCTGGCCGGTCCGCAGCTGGCGCTGGGCGCCAACTCGCCGTTCTTCTACGGGCACCAGCTGTGGGCCGAGACGCGCATCGAGCTGTTCGCGCAGGCCACCGACACCCGGCCCGACGAGCTCAAGACCCAGGGTGTGCGGCCCCGCGTGTGGTTCGGCGAACGCTGGATCACCTCGATCTTCGACCTGTTCGAGGAGAACGTCCGCTACTTCCCGTCGCTGCTGCCCGAGATGTCCGACGAGGACCCGTCCCACGAGCTGGCCGAGGGCCGCACCCCCAAGCTGGCCGAACTGCGGCTGCACAACGGCACGATCTACCGGTGGAACCGGCCCGTGTACGACGTCGTCGAAGGTAGGCCCCACCTTCGGGTGGAGAACCGGGTGCTGCCCGCCGGGCCGACGGTGGTCGACATGATGGCCAACGCCGCGTTCTACTACGGCGTGCTCCGGACCATGGCCGAGGACGACAGGCCCATCTGGACGAAGATGAGTTTTGCTGCGGCCCAACATAATTTCGTCGAATCCGCGCAGAACGGCATGAACGCGCGGCTGTACTGGCCCGGCCTCGGTGAGGTGACACCCGACGAGCTGGTGCTGCGGCAGCTGCTGCCGATGGCCGACGAGGGGCTGCAACGTTGGGAGGTGTCCGCCGACGTCCGCGACCGCTACCTCGGTGTGATCGAGGGCCGCGCGAAGACCGGTGTCAACGGGTCCGTTTGGCAGATCGCGACGGTGCACGCGCTGCAGGAGGGTGGGCTGTCGCGGCCGGACGCGCTGGCAGAGATGCTGCGGCTCTACTGCGAACGCATGCACAGCAACGAGCCCGTGCATACGTGGGATGGCCTGTGAAGACGTGGATCGTCGTCGCGACACTGATGCTCGGGCTGACGGGATGCCAGAGCCGCGCCGCGCAGGCCGATCCGATCGAGGCAGGGCTTGATCAGGAGTTCGCGCTGCACGGTGGACGGCAGGTCGCGATCCGCGACGCCGACCTGCGGCTCCGGTTCACCGACGTGCTGGAGGATTCGCGCTGCCCGACCGACGTCGAATGTTTCTGGACGGGGCAGGCGCGCATCACCGTCGACGCTGAACTCGGTCGGGACGCACCGGCGTCCCTGGAGTTCAACACCAATCCCGCCCCCGGGCAGGGGACGCTGACGAACGACGTCGGCGGCTATGTCATCGAGTTGCGCTCGCTCGACCCGTATCCGAAGACACCCGACGATTCGCCGGCCCTTTCGGATTACAGCGCAACGCTGGTGGTGCGAAAGGTCGCGTGAACTACGTTGGATGCCATGGCATCAGACGACGTGATGGAATGGGACGACGCCTACCAGGAAAGTGGCCAATTCCAAGGGCCGCCACCGTGGAACATCGGTGAGCCCCAGCCGGAGCTCGCTGCGTTGATCAAGAGCGGGAAGATCCGCGGCGACGTGCTCGACGCCGGCTGTGGAGTCGCGGAATTGTCGCTGGCGTTGGCCGCCGAGGGTCATACGGTCGTCGGGATCGACCTGACGCCGACGGCCGTCGCGGCCGCCACCAAGGCCGCCGAGGAGCGCGGTTTGACCAGTGCGACGTTCGTCCAGGGCGACATCACGTCGTTCACCGGATACGACGGACGGTTCAACACCATTGTGGACAGCACCCTGTTTCATTCGCTGCCGGTAGACGGCCGCGACGGGTACCTGCATTCGGCGTACCGGGCGGCAGCCCCGGGGGCGGTGTTCTACATACTCGTGTTCGCCAACGGGGCGTTCCCGCCGGGAGCGGAATTCGGCCCGAACACCGTCAGCGAGGAGGAGCTGCGCCAAGCCGTCTCGAAGTACTGGATCATCGACGAGATCCGGCCCGCGTTCATCCACGCCAACATGTCCTCAGCCATGCCCGCCGACGCCCCGTTCACGTTGCCGCCCTTCGAGAACGACGACAAGGGCAGGCAGAAAATGCCCGCGTTTCTGCTCACCGCGCACAAGGGCGACACCGGAGCCGCGCAGCCGGCGACATCCGCCTAGGTCACAGCCGCCAGCGCCTTGACGAACTGCTCGAGGTCTTCAGCGGTGACGTCGACGTGCGGTGACGCCCGAAGCACGGGCGCCGCCATCTCGAACGGGGCCCGCAGCGTCTCGGCGTAGGTGGTGACGATGCCGTGCTCGGCGATCAGCTGCGCCCGCACCTGCTGCGGGTCGGCCCCGTCGACGGGCTCCAGTGTCGTGATCGCCGTCGGTTCGTCGGCCGCCTCGACCACCCGCCAGCCCCTGACATCGGCAAGGGCCTCGCGCGTCATCGCGCCCACCTCGGCAAGCCGTTCGCCGACCCGTTCGGGTCCGGCCGCCAGGTACTCGCCCAGCGCCACCGAATAGCCAACGCGGGCAGCCACATTGGCTTCACCGTGTTCGAGCCGTTCCATGACGGTGAGCGACATGCCCCACTCCGGCGGGGGCAGCCGAGGTTTGAGTCGCTGCGCGAGATCCGCGCGCACCCCCAAGAATCCGACACCGCGTGGACCGGCCACCCACTTGCGTGACGAACTGTAGATCGCCGAAGGCGCGACGGCGCAGTCGAGATGGCCCAGCGCCTGCGCCGCGTCGATCACCAGCGGAACGTCCAGGTCTCGGCACACGTCCGCCAGCGCCGCCATCGGCTGGGCGGTACCGCGGTGGCTGGCCAAGGCCGTCAGGTGCACCAGCGGTGGCCGGTCGGCCTTCAGTGTCTCGGCGGCGGCCTCGACGTCGAGCCGGCCGTCAGCGTCGACGGGCAGCGGGCGTACGTCAAAACCGTTGGCGGCCATGATCGCCAGGTTCGGTCCGTACTCACCGGGCAGACAGGCCAGGGTGCGCTCACCCGGCCAGCTGGACAGCAGCATGTCGAGCGCGTTGTTGGCGCCGGTGGTGTAGGCGATGTCGGCACCCTCCAGACCGGTCAGCGCGCCGAGCGCTGCACGACCGGCGTCCAGCACCGGGGCGGCGGCCGCGGCGGCGACATATCCGCCGACCTCGGCTTCGTGACGGGCATGCTGCGCCGCGGCGTCGATGACCGCGAACGTCTGCCGCGAGCACGCCGCACTGTCCAGATGCACACCCGCAACGGGCGGCCTGGCCGCGCGCCACTGCTCGGCGAGGCTCTCGGACATCACCGCTCCGACAGTGACAGGCCGAAGTCACCGGCGCTGTCGGTCCACCAATGTGTCCGGCGCAGGCCGGAGTCGGCCAGTTCGGCGGCGACGCCGTCAGGGCGGAACTTGCACGACACCTCGGTGAGCATCTCCTCACCGTCGGCGAACTCGATCGCGAGGTCGAGTGCCTTCACCTGCACCCGCTGGGCGTGGCCGGCGCGCAGCCACATCTCTATGCGCTCCTCGTCGGTGTTCCATTTCGCGACGTGCTCGAACGAGTCGAGGTCGAAGTCCGCGTCCAGCTCACGGTTGACCACGGCCAGCACGTTGCGGTTGAACTGTGCGGTGACGCCTGCGCTGTCGTCGTAAGCGCGCACCAGTCGATCGGCGTCCTTGACCAGATCGGTGCCCAGCAGCAGACTGTCGCCGGGCTGCAGCGTCTCCGCCAACGCGGTGAGGAACTCGGCGCGCGGCCCGGGCGTGAGGTTTCCGATCGTCGACCCGAGGAAGACGACCAGCCGGCGGCCAACCCGGGGGATCTTGCCCAGATGCTCCTCGAAGTCGCCGCACACCGCGTCGATCTCGATGCCCGGGTATTCCTTCTCGATGGCGGATCCGGCGGCCTTGAGTACCGACGCGTCGACGTCGAACGGTATGAACCGCCGCAGGGATCCGTTGTCGCGCAGGGCATCGAGCAGCATACGGGTCTTCTCCGACGTGCCGCTGCCCAGCTCGACGAGCGTGTCCGCCCCCGACGCGGCCACGATCTCGGCCGACCGCTCGCGCAGGATCTGCGCCTCGGTGCGCGTGGGATAGTACTCGGGCAAACGGGTGATCTGGTCGAACAGATCGCTACCCGCGGAGTCATAGAACCACTTGGGCGGCAACGATTTCGGGGTCTGCGTCAAACCGTCGCGCACATCGCGGCGCAGCGCTTGTCCTGCCGAGTCGGCTGACAAGTAGTTCGAGAGGGCGAACGTCATCACGATCCTTTCAGCGGGATCAGTTCGATGTCCCGGCCGAGAACCGAGACCAGGTGGCGATCGGGGATTTCCTGCCAGCCGGGGTTGTCATCGTAGGGCTCGCTGGCCAACACGACGCCGTCGTCACGTCTCAGCGCCGAAAGGGTGTCGCCCCACGTGGTGGCCAGCAGGCGAGAACCGTTGCCCGCCAGTATGTTCAGGCGGGCATTGGGGTCCGCGGCGGCGACCTCGACGATGGTGTCCCCGAGCGCGTCCAGCCCGCGCTCGAAGATCAGCGCCGCCAACACCGCGCTATCGCAGGTCGATTCGGCCTTCGCCGACAACGGCAGGACCGCGCGGTCGACGAGCCCGTTGTGCGACAGCAGCCAGTGACCGTCGGTGAAAGGTGCCGACGCCGACGGCTCGATGGGCATGCCGACGCTCGCAGAGCGTACGGCCGCGACGATGCACCCGCTGCGCAACGCGGGCGCCACCGACGCGAACGATGCGTCTCCCCACAGCGGTGCGGCGCTGCGCCAGCGTCGCGGTGTGTGTTCGTCGAAGAACCCGACCCCCCAGCCGTCGGCGTTCATCAGGCCATGCTTCTGTCGCCGCGGTGAATACGACTGCACCAGAAGGCCGTTCGCCGGCTCCAGCAGCAGTGACGCGACGGACACCGACCTGCCGAGCCAGCCGAGGTGACGGCACATCAGGCTCGATCTTCCTCGACGGACCACGCCAGACGCACACCGGAGAAGATCTGCCTGCGGATCGGATGGTCCCAGTTGCGGAAGCTGGGCCGCAGGATGCTCGGCGCGACCGCCCACGACCCGCCGCGCAGCACCTTGTAGTCGCCATCCCCAGACCCCTCGAAGAACGGGGCGGAGTACTGCTCGTAGAGCATCGGGGTGAAGCCCGGCCACGGCCGCAGCGGCGACGTGGTCCACTCCCACACGTCGCCCAGCATCTGTTCGGCGCCGTACGCCGATGCGCCCGCCGGATACGCGCCCACCGGCGCGGGCCGCAGCGCGTCGCCGCCGAGGTTCGCCAGATGTGCCGTCGGTTCCGACGATCCCCAGGGATAGCGGCGTCGTGCCTGCACCGCGGGATCCCATGCGCAGGCCTTCTCCCACTCCTGCTCGGTGGGTAGCCGCGCACCCGCCCATGCGGCGTATGCCTCGGCTTCGAAGAAGGTGACGTGCTGGACGGGTTCGTCGGCGGGGATGGCCTCGACATGTCCGAAGCGGGTGCGGGTACCGTCCAGGTTCCAGAATTGCGGCGCCCGCAGATCCGAGTCCTGCCGGTGCGCCCAGCCGCGTTCGGACCACCAGTGCCGTTGGTCGTAGCCGCCGTCGTCGACGAAGTCGCGCCACTCGCCGTTGGTGACGGGCACCGTGCCGATGCGGAAGGCGGGCAGGTCGACCACGTGCGCGCAACGCTCGTTGTCCAGCGAGTGCGGCTCGGTGACCGCGTCCACTCCGAGGACGAACTCACCGCCGGGGACGAGCACCGACGTACCCGCGACGCCGGCCCGGCCCGACGGCAGCGGCGTTCCCCGGTTCAGCAGCGCGGGCCCGGTCCGCAGGTTCAGCGCCTGCAGCATGGTCTCGTCGTGCTGGTTCTCATGGCTGACCACCAGACCGAAGACGAACTCCGCCTCAGAATCCGCGCGGCCTTCGGGCAACGCGTCGAGGCGGTCGAGCGCCTTGTTGCGCACGGTCGAGCAGTACGACCTGGCTTCGGCCGGCGACAGCAACGGTAGGTCAACGCGGCTGGCGCGGGAGTTGAGGAACGCGTCGTAGCACCGCTCCACCGCGGGATCGAGGAGTCCTGGCCGGCCGGGGTCGTTGCCCCGCAGCAGCCACAGCTCTTCCTGCCAGCCGATGTGGGCGAGGTCCCACACGAGCGGGCTCATCAACGGGTCGTACTGGCGGTGAAGTTCGGCGTCGTCGAACTCGACCAGCCGCAGAGTCCGGTCGCGGGCCGTCGTGAGTTCGCGGGCGAGTCTCTCGCGTACCGTCACAACTCCCCTTGCGCCAGTTGCGTGACCGCCGGTGCGATCCCGTACTTCACGACCCGGTCGGAGAAATCGTCGGCCGGGCACCGTCCCTGTTCCACCGAACGCACCAACTGCTGCATCGATTCCTCGAGTTCGGCGGGCGCACGTTCGGCGGCCGCCTGCACACATACCGCGGCGGCGTCGGCGAGCCTGCGGTCACCGAGGCCAATCTGCGCGGCGCGGTCCCACGCCGTCGCAACGGATTCGGTGGCCTCCGCGGCGATATCGGCCGCCGCCGGATCGTCGAGCAGCGTGACGAGCGTGAACACCACGGCGGGCCACACTGCGTCCGGGACGCTGTCGAGGTAGCGGATCTCGAGCCAGCGCCGCGGCCGGACGGGCGGGAACAGCGTGGTCAGGTGGTAATCCAAATCGCTGCGCGTCGGCCTGCGGTCGCCGAGCAGCACGCGGCCGTCAGCCCAGTCGGCGAACGGCACCCACGTGGTCAGCGGGATCACCTCGGGACTCTTGACGAGCATGACCGGCGCCTTCAGCGCGTAGCGGGCCCAGTCGCGGGCCGGGTCGTCACCGCTGGCGCCGAGGACGGGTCCGCAGCGCGCCGAGTCCAGCTGACTCCATACGTGTTGGCGTGCCGACCGCCATCCGGCGAACTTGCCACCGAGCAGGGGTGAGTTGGCGGCGATCGCGATCATGGTCGGCCCGAGTGCGTGCGCGAGCCGCACCCGGTCGGCCCAGCCAGCGTGTGGACCCGCGTCGACGTTGATCTGGATCGACGCCGTCGACGTCATCATGGCCGCGCCGGCGGCTCCGGTGTCGCTGGCCTTGAAGAACGTCTCCATCGCCTGGTAGCGAGCTCCGGGGTTGACGCGTTTGGCCGGCCGCAGCGGATCGGCGCCGAGCAGCACCAGCCCCAGACCCGCCTGCGCGAACGTCGCGCGCAGCGCGGCACGGTCGGCCTGCATCGCGGCGATGGCCGGCAGCGGACCGACCATCGGCGGACCCGACAACTCGACGGCACCGCCGGGTTCGACGGTCACCGCACTACCCCCGGGCAACGCCGAAATGCCACCGATGATCTCGGTGATTTCATTCCAGCCAGGCCGGCGCGTGGGCTCCGCCAGGTCGAAGCAATGCGCCTCGACCTCCAGGCCCACCCGGCCTACGGGACCGTCGTTCAGACAGTGGTCACTGATGTGGCGGTGCGCGTCGTTGGCGCTGGTCAGTTCGCCATTCGGGGGTTCGATCGGATGTGCGTCGTCCACCTCGGACGTCATGGCGAAGGTCATGTCTTCCGGCCCCTTCCGGGTAGGGAACGATCGTGTCCTTCAGTACATCTTCCAGACCGCACCGACAAAGTCCCACGAAATTTTCTGTGACGTCGTTGGTGGGTGTACCCAGATGTTCGCGCGGTTACTGACCCAAGGTGTTCTGCATGGCACCGGCCAGCACGTTCACCGCTGGACCCCCGTTACCGGACTGACAGACTTTCGCCTGTAGCAGAACGTTCTCGCGCTTACGCGTCGTGTTGAAGCAGCGGCGGTCGGTGGCTTGGCCCGGTGTCGCCGGCGGCCCGGCTCCGATCTCCTGCTTGACCCAGTCCGCGTCGGTGGCGCCGGCCGGACCGCCGGTGAAGGTCCACACCTGGGTCGACATGTTGTCCAGGTGCATCGCGGTGGTCTGGCCGTTGCAGCCCAGAGTGCGGTCGACGAGGCGGCGGAAAGCCCGGTCGGCGGCGTCATTGGTGGCGAAGACGCCGACCGCCTGCTTGACGAAATGGGTCTGGTCGCTGGGCCCGGTCTGCGCCACCGCGCCGTTGAACGACGCCAGGTCCGGATCCGCGTAGACGTCGGGCAGACCCACGTCGGCCCAGTTGTTGCACGCGGCGTTGTCGACATAGAACGACTGGAACGGCGCGGTGAACGTCGACTCGAACCGCATCGGCGCCCCGATGATGTTGCCCACCGAACCCTTGGCCAGCACCGCGTAATTCACGACGCCCGGATCGGACGGTCGCGCCGAAGCCTCCCCCGGCGGCGCCGTCAACGACAGGCCGGCGGCAACACCGACGCCGGCGAGGACGGCGAGCCGCCGAGGCATCACGAACTAGACCTTCGCCGACAGCTTGACGTCGATGTTGCCGCGAGTGGCCTTGGAGTACGGGCAGAACTGGTGTGCCTTCTCCATCAGCTCCTCCGCGGCGGCCTGCTCGAAGCCGGGCAGGTAGCCGATCAGGTGGGCGTTGATGGCGAACCCGCCGTCGGGGTCCTTACCGAATCCGACCTGCGCGGTGATCGCGCTGGCATCGTCGACGTCGATCTTCTCCTTGCCCGCGACCGCACGCAGCGCGCCGAGGAAGCACGCGGCGTAGCCGGCCGAGAACAACTCCTCGGGGTTGGTGCCTACGCCGCTGCCACCCATCTCTTTTGGATGGTTGGTGTCCAGGTCGATACGGCCGGTCGAGGACTTCACATGGCCTTCGCGGCCGCCTCCGGTCGCGGTGGATTCTGACGTGAAAACAACTTCGATGCTCATGGCCCTGATCATGCCAGCCCTGCTGCAGACGGCAAGGTGGCCGTCTGCCCGCTAGCCGTCGGCGCCGCCCTGTTTGGCGCGTACGCCTTCCTCGATCTTCTTACCGAGATCGGGGTCGACGTTCGTCCAGTACTGGAAGACACGCGATAGCACCGGCTCGCGAACGCCATCAAGGACGTGCCCGATGATGTTGTGTGCCAATCGATCCCGAGCGGCGTCGTCGAGGACTTCGCGGACCAGTGTGCCCGCCTGTCCCCAGTCGTCGTCCTCGGCGCGCAGGGCATAGGCCGTGCGAACCATGTCCCCATCGGACGCCCAGTGCACCTCGGCAGCGCGCTTCGGGTCGACCTCCGGGCCGCCCATCGAGTTCGGCGTGTAGACGGGGTCGGTCGCATTGCGGATACGCATCGCGCCGTCCTTGGAATACGCGCGCACCTCTGTGTGCGGCTCGTTGACGGGAATCTGCTTGTAGTTGACGCCGAGCCTGGCGCGGTGGGCATCGGAGTAGGAGAACCCGCGGGCCAACAGCATCTTGTCCGGGCTCAATCCGGTGCCCGGCACGATGTTGTTCGGCTCGAAGGCGGCCTGCTCCATCTGCGCGTGGTAGTCCTCGACGTTGCGGTTCAGGGTCATCTTCCCGACTTCGTGCAGCGGGTAGTCGCCATGCGGCCACACCTTGGTGAGGTCGAAGGGATTGAACCGGTAGGTCTTGGCGTCCTCGAACGGCATGATCTGCACGTGCAAGGTCCAGCTCGGGAAGTTGCCGTCCTCGATCGAGGTGAACAGGTCGCGCTGGTGGTAGTCGCCGTCCTCGCCGGCTAGCCGATCGGCGTCCTCCTGGGTGAGGAAGTCGATGCCCTGGTCGGTCTTGAAGTGGTACTTGACCCAGAACAGCTCGTCGTTGGCGTTGAGCCAGCTGTAGGTGTGGCTGGAGTAGCCGTTCATGTGCCGCCACGTCTTGGGGATGCCGCGGTCACCCATCAGCCAGGTGACCTGGTGCGCAGACTCCGGGGATAGCGTCCAGAAGTCCCACTGCATGTGGTGGTCGCGAAGATTGTTGGCGGCCATCCGCTTCTGCGAGCGGATGAAGTTCTGGAATTTCATCGGGTCACGTACGAAGAACACCGGGGTGTTGTTGCCGACCATGTCGAAGTTGCCGTCGGACGTGTAGAACTTCAGCGCGAACCCGCGCGGGTCACGCCAGGTGTCCGGGCTGCCGCGCTCACCGGCGACGGTGGAGAACCTGGCGACCATCTCGGTCTTGGCGCCGGGCTGCAGAAACGCCGCCTTGGTCCACTGGCTGACGTCATGGGTGACCTCGAACTGACCGAACGCACCGCCGCCCTTGGCGTGGGGCTGCCGCTCGGGAATGCGTTCCCGATTGAAGTTGGCCATCTGCTCGATCAGGTAGTGGTCCTGGAGCAGGATCGGGCCGTCGGGGCCGACGGTCAGTGAATGTTCGACGCTGGGGGCTGGGGCCCCGGCATCTGTGGTAGTGAACTTCTCGGTCATCAGGTGTCATCTCCTCGAGGAGGCTGTGGGCTGTGCCTCGTCGTGTTGATTCACCCTGAATGGATCGGTTCCAAACATCGCTGGACATCGAAATCCGCTTTTTGCAGACGGTTACTCGAACTTTCTCTGCACAAAGCGGATTTCGACGAGGGCTAGGGGCGCGACGGCGGCGTCGCGCCCGGGGATGACGGCGGCGGCTCGGAACGAGGACCACCGGGGCCGAAACCCGGGCCGGGGCCGAACTCGCCGCGCGGCATCATCGGGAACATGCCCGGCGGGGGCGGTCCGCGGTGGATGAACGCCATACCGCCGTCACCCCCTGGGCCACCGTGTCCGCCGCGGTGGCCTGAACTCTGAGCTCCGAGGATGAACCCGGAGAAGAAGATGACCGCGACGATGAACACCACACCCGCGACGATGCCGACCCAGGCGGCGACGAGGGTCGCCTTGGACCGCCGGGGTTCCCCGCGCACCACGGGCTGTGCGGGGGGCGCGGTGACGACGGGGCCGGTCGCGGGTTCCGGGGATGCCGATGTTTCGCTCATCCCACGATCATGCCCACCGTACTGATGTGCCCGTCATGTATCGCCTATGAATCAGCTGTGTGCGGAATGGGATCGGCTCTGTCAGGGGGTGCGTCATCGCTGAAGAAATGGCCCGAGCATGCCGGGAACAGGTAATCGCCCAAAGGCAGAGTTCGCTTGTGGGAGGGAAGGTTTTGCCATCCGGCAGGCAAGGTTTTCGACGTTTGGCGGCCCCCGGGCCGGGTAGTTCTGGCGCCATGACCTCGCTATGGCTGGCCGACGCGGCCGAATCCGCCGGTACTCCGCGCGACGAGATTCTCCGGGATGCCTCCGACGTGGTGGTCGTCGGCGCGGGGATCACCGGCCTCACCACAGCTGTGCTGCTGGCCAGGGCGGGTAAACGCGTCACCGTCGTCGAAGCCCAGTACGTCGGTGCCGGGGCGACCGGTAACACCACGGGGAAGGTGAGCCTGCTGCAGGGCACCAAGCTCTCACGTATCGCCAAGAAGCACGGGCAAGAGGTGCTGCGGGATTACGTCACCGGAAATACCGAGGGCCGCGAGTGGCTACTTCGCTACTGCGAGGAACACGGTCTCGATGTCCAGCGCGAAGACGACTATGCCTACGCCCAGGCGGCCGACGGGGTGGACACCGCGAGGTCGGTGCTGTCAGCCGCCAGGGCAGCCGGACTCGACAGCGCCGAGTGGGTCGAGGAGGCGGACGTTCCGTTCCCGTTCCGCGGCGGGGTTCGACTGCCGGACCAGGCGCAGATCGATCCCATGCCGTTCCTCAACCGTCTGGTGACCGAGCTCGAAACGCATGGCGGCACGTTGCTGCAGGGTGTTCGAGTCACTTCGATCTCCGGCACGGGTCCACTGCAGGTTTCCGTGCAGCTACCGGAAACCTCAGAGCAGCAACAGGTTTCTCTGACGGCGCAGCAGGTTGTGCTCGCGACCGGCATCCCGATCTTGGACCGAGGCGGATTCTTCGCCAGGGTCAAGCCCCAGCGCTCCTACTGCCTGGCGTTCGACGTACCCGGCGACATCACCCGTTCCATGTTCCTCTCCGTGGACTCGCCTACTCGCTCGGTGCGCTACGCGCCGACTGCCGGGGGAGAAAAGCTCGTCGTCGGCGGCGCTGGGCATACCGTCGGACGCGCCGATTCAGCGGCGGCCGGTATCGAAGAGCTGACGAAATGGGCCGTCCTGCACTATCCGGGCGCCGTTCGGACCCACTTCTGGTCCGCCCAGGACTACAAGCCGATCGACGAGCTCCCGTATGTGGGGCCGCTGCTGCCGAAGTTCGACAGAATCTTCGTCGCTACAGGTTTCGACAAGTGGGGGATGTCCAACGGCGTCGCGGCGGCGCTGGCGCTCTCGTCGCAGATGCTCGGCGGCCGGATGGACTGGCGTCGCGCGTTCGCGAGTTGGAGCCCACATGAAGCCGCCGGCCTCGCCACAGCGCTGATGTCGAACCTCGAGGTGGGGTTCAACTTGGCCAAGGGCTGGGTGACGCCGATCGTCGCCTCGACGGCCACGCCGAGCGAAGGCGACGGCGTGGTGACCGGACCTCCTTGGCACCTGCGCGCACAGAGCACGGTCAACGGTGAGACGCACGTTGTCTCTCCCGTGTGTCCGCACCTCGGCGGCATTGTGAGCTGGAACGACGCGGACTGCACCTGGGAGTGCCCGCTGCACGGCTCCCGTTTCGCCCCCGACGGCAGCCTGCTCGAGGGCCCCGCCACCAAGTCTTTGACGGCCTGAGCTCACGCGCGGAGTCACACTTGTTCGGCCTGTCATACGAGGTCAACGGCTGTGACGAACTTCGTTGAATGGATAGCGCCGACCCGGGGTAATCCCCAACCATGCACCGAGAATCCAGCCACGTCTTGGCGCAGACACTGGGAAACCTGGCCGTCGAGATGCAGGGCCAGGCGGACAGCCAAGACACTTTGCAGACCATTGTCGACGCGGCCGCGGAAATCGTGCCTGGGGCGCGGTGGGCCGGCATCTCTCTCATCGACGGCGAACGAGTGGTCGTCAAAGTCCCGACCGATCCGATCGTCGCCAAGCTGGAAGATTTGCAGGTGGAGTTGGGCGACGGCCCCTGCCTCACGGCCCTGAGAGATCAGCAGACCGTGCGCATCGACGATACGAAATTCGATACCAGATGGCCGCAATTCGCAAACCAGGCAGTGGAACTGGGCGTGCGAAGCGTGCTGTCATTTCAGCTGTTCGTGCGGCGCGGCAAGCTCGGCGCCCTCAACGTGTACGGCACTGAGGCCGGTGGGTTCAGCGACGATTCGGTGGAGACCGGAATGATCCTGGCCCGGCACGCTGCTGTCGCGATGGCGGACTCGGCGGCGGCGGTCCAGTTCCAGACGGGACTTGCCAGCCGCGACATCATCGGGCAGGCCAAGGGGTTGCTCATGCAGCGCGACAACCTCACCGGAGTGCAGGCTTTCGCCATGCTGACCCGCGCATCGCAGGAAACCAACATCAAGCTCGTAGACGTGGCCCGCTGGCTGGTCACCGAGCACGAGGAGGGCTTGTCAAGGTCTGATTAGGGTTTGAACGGGTTCACCGCGAATTGGATGACCCGGTACGGCGTCCCGCCGCGGGCGGTGGTGTTCCACTGGCTGACGAACACCCTCAGTTCGTCCAGGGTGGAACCGGGTGAAATGTATCCGCCGTAGGGCTGTGCCAACCGGTTGTTCTCCGGCGGCCCAAGGTGTTCCACGGGATTCGGCCATTCGGTGGCCACGACGACCGTCGTCACCGGGGCTGTCCCCAGACCGGTCGGGTCATGGGCGACTCGCACCTCCATGTTGCCGGTGGTCGCGTTGAAGTACGACAGCACCGTCTTGCCGTCGATCTGGCGGATGCTCATCTCACCGATCATGTCCGGCCACAACGGAGTTGGCGGCTGCCCCCAGCCCAGTTCCGTCGACCAGCCCTGCCAGCTGGAGCGATCGGTGAAGGTCTTGGGCTGCGCGCGATACAACACCAACGGTCCAGTGCGGTCGAAGTTGTTCGCGACGATGTACACCCATCCGCTCTCGGAGTCCGGCCGAGGGATCGGGTCGTAGTAGCCACTGATCTGCGACTGCCAAGAGTTCTCATAGGTCGCGTCGCGGACCGAACCTGGAACTGTCTGCCAGTTACTCTGTGCGGCATCCGCTTTCACCAGTCGCGATGTCAGCGGCTTGAGGTCGCGCACTGTGGTCACCAACAGGTAGTTCTCGCGGTTTATCTGCACCACGCCGGCGGGTAGCTGTGAGGTCCCCGGCTCGGTGGGATCGCCCAGCAGCGGCTTGTCGATACCCCTCACCGCGTCGTAGCGCACACCGTTGGGATCGTCGATCGAATCGGATTCGACGTGCAGCGCGATCGGCGAATACCACCCGCCGAAGCCGACCGCCTGGCCGGCGAAACTGTCACCGCAGACCTGAAGGATGCCGCTGGGAAACTCCATGAACTCGCAGAGGTCCGTCGCACCGATACCGTAATCCCTTGTCGGCGTGCCCGTCCCGGCCGTCGGGCCGATTCGGATGACCTGACCGGGCGCGAGCGGATGCAGGACCGGATCAGGGATGGGCGACGGCGGATCGGCGTGGGCCCACGGGGACGACGCCAGCCATAGACCGATGGCTGCGCCTGCGACGGCCCAGCGGGAAGTCACCCGACCTTCAGAGCTCGGCGGCCAGCAGCTCGGCGATCTGAATGGTGTTCAGCGCCGCACCTTTTCGCAGGTTGTCGCCCGACAGGAACAACGCCAACCCGCGGCCCTCCGGCACTCCGGGATCCTGGCGGATACGGCCGACCAGCGTCTCGTCGATGCCGGCGGCCGCCAGTGGGGTGGGCACATCCACCAGTTTCACCCCCGGCGCGTCGGTCAGCAGTTCGGTTGCGCGCGCGACGGATAGCGGCTCGGCGAACTCGGCGTTGATCGACAGCGAATGGCCCGTGTACACCGGAACCCGCACGCACGTACCGCTCACCAGAAGGTCCGGGATGCCGAGGATCTTGCGGCTCTCGTTGCGCAGCTTCTGGTCCTCGTCGGTCTCACCGGAACCGTCGTCCACGAGTGCACCCGCGAGCGGCACCACGTTGAAGGCGATCGGCGCGACGTACTTCGCCGGGGCCGGGAAGTCGAGTGCGCTCCCGTCGGCCACCAGGTCCCTGCTGTTGGCGACGACGGCGCTGGCCTGCGCATGCAGCTCCTCCACGCCCGCGATTCCACTGCCCGAGACCGCCTGGTAGGTGGACGCGATCATGCGCACCAGAGACGCCTCGTCGTGCAGCACCTTCAGCACCGGCATCGCGGCCATCGTCGTGCAGTTCGGGTTGGCGATGATGCCCCGCTTGAGAGACCGAGCGCGGTTTCCGATATCGCGTGCGAAGTTGACCTCGCTGACGACCAGCGGGACGTCGGGGTCCTTGCGCCATGCCGAGGAGTTGTCGATGACGACGGCGCCGGCCTCGGCGAACCGGGGAGCCTGCACTTTCGACATCGTCGCGCCCGCCGAGAACAACGCGATGTCCAGCCCTGCCGGATCTGCGGTCTCGGCGTCCTCGACCTCGATCTCCTGGCCGCGGAAGGGCAGCTTCTTGCCCTGGGAACGCGACGACGCGAAGAACCGCACGCTGGTGGCGGGAAAGTCGCGCTCCTCCAGCAGCGTGCGCATGACCTGGCCGACCTGCCCGGTCGCGCCGACTACTCCGATGTTGACCATCTTTGATCCCGTCGCTTCGTCCCCCTACGCTACGCGCGGGAGGTACCCCCACACCTTGGACCTAACGTCCCGTTCCCGCGTACACAACAGCCTCCTCGTCACCGCCGAGGCCGAACGCCTCGTGCAGCGCGACGACGGCCTTGTCCAGCTCAGTGTCCTTGACCAACACCGAGATTCGGATCTCGGAGGTGGAGATGAGGTCGATGTTCACCCCGACCTCGGCGAGCGCCTCACAGAACTTCGCGGTGACGCCGGGGTGGCTGCGCATACCCGCACCGACGAGCGACACCTTGCCGATGTGGTCGTCGTAGAGCACCTTGGAGAAGCCGATCTCGTCCTGCAGGGCGGTCAGCTTCTCCACCGCGCCCGGCCCGCTCTCGCGCGAGCAGGTGAACGTGATGTCGGTCTTACCGTCCTCGACCTTGGAGATGTTCTGCAGCACCATGTCGATGTTCACGTCGGCGTCGGCGACCGCACGGAACACCTTGGCGGCGTAGCCGGGAACGTCGGGCAGGGCCACGACGGTGACCTTGGCCTCGCTGCGGTCATGCGCGACTCCGGTCAGGATGGCGTCTTCCATCGGGATGTCCTCCATCGATCCTTTGACGAGAGTGCCTGGCTTGTCCGTGTACGACGAGCGGACGTGAATCGGAACGTCGTAGCGACGGGCGTATTCCACGCAGCGCAGCATCAGCACCTTGGCCCCGCAGGCGGCCATCTCGAGCATCTCCTCGAAGCTCACGGTGTCGAGGTGCTTGGCGTTGGGCACGATGCGGGGGTCCGCGGTGAAGATGCCGTCGACATCGGTGTAGATCTCGCACACGTCGGCGTTCAGCGCCGCGGCGAGCGCGACGGCGGTGGTATCGGATCCGCCGCGGCCGAGCGTGGTGACGTCCTTGCTGTCCTGGCTGACCCCCTGGAATCCGGCGACCAGGACTATCAGACCCTGGTCGAGCGCTTCCTGGAGACGGCCGGGGGTGACGTCGATGATCTTGGCGTTGCCGTGGGTCCCGGTCGTGATCACGCCGGCCTGCGATCCGGTGAACGACCGCGCCTGCGCACCGAGCGAGTCGATGGCCATCGCGACCAGCGCGTTCGAGATCCGCTCACCCGAGGTCAGCAGCATGTCCATCTCGCGCGCGGGCGGGGCCGGGGAGACCTGCCGGGCCAGATCGAGCAGGTCGTCGGTGGTGTCACCCATCGCCGACACCACGACGACGACGTCGTGACCTGCCTTCTTGGTCTCGACGATGCGCTCGGCGACGCGGCGGATCCGCTCGGCGTCCGATACCGAGGATCCGCCGTACTTCTGCACGACGAGCGCCACTGGGCATGCCTTTCAGGTGGTTGGGACCGCGGTCATGGGTCCGGCACAATCCCAACAAGGATAAGGGTTTGACGCACCCTATTTTGTCCGCCGGTCAGCTGCAGGCGTCCGCCAGCTGGCTGAGTCCGTCCCCGATGCGCTTGTTCAGAAGCGTCATCTCGAAAAACGACGGCGGCGCAGGCGCGCCCGGCGCGTGATTCTCAGACTCGGCCCTCGCCCGCGGAAGCATCGCGACGAATTTGGAGGCCGCATCGGCGACCTGGATGGCGGTGGCCGCGAGGTTGGGGTCGTTGATGTTCTGTGCACGCTGGGCCATACCGTCGGCCCATTGCTGGTACGCGGCGTCCTCGGCCACCGTCGGTACAGCCGGGTCGCTGTCGGATTCCTTAGAGGCGATCAGCTCGCCCTGTGACTTGTTGTAGTCGAGGAAGGCCTGCACGGGCTTGCACTCCTCGGAGGGCCCGTCGAAGAAGACATTCGATACCACGAACGCGATCACGACGATGACGACGACGACTATGGCGAGCCACCAGCGTCGGTCGAGTCTCATTGCTGAAACTCTAGCGACCCGCCGACTATTAACGCGCAGGCAACATCGCGAGCTGATCCACGTAACAGAAACAACGGTTACTGACAGTGAACGGTCCGCGGCGGGCCGCATCACTTCAGGAGACATAAATGGATGTAGATACAGGGACCACAGCGTTCATGCTGTGTTGCATCATCGGCCTCACGCTGATGATCCCCGGGCTCGCTCTCTTCTACGGCGGCATGGTGTCCGTCAAGAGCTCGACCAACATGATGATGATGACCTTCGGCGCGTGCGCGATCGTCGGTGTGCTGTGGGTGCTGTTCGGCTTCTCCATGACATTCGGGACGTCCTACGGCGGATTCCTCGGCAGCATCACCGAGTTCGCCGGGATGAAGGACCTACTCGAGTCGAACACCACGATCGCCGGGCTCCCGATAACACTGTTCGCGTTGTTCCAGGCGCTGTTCGCGGCGATCACCGTCGCACTGATCTCCGGTGCCGTGGCCGACCGGATGAAGTTCGGCGCCTGGATGGTCTTCGCCGCCGTGTGGGCGGTGCTGGTGTACTTCCCCGTGGCGCACTGGGTTTTCGCGTTCGACGGTGTGGTGACCGAGGACTCCGTCGGCGGCTGGATCGCCAACAAGCTCGCCGCCATCGACTTCGCGGGCGGCACCGCGGTGCACATCAACGCCGGCGCGGCAGCGCTGGCCGTCGCGATCGTGCTCGGCAAGTCCGCCGGCTGGGGACAGCTGCGCAAGCCGCACAACGTTCCGCTGACACTGCTCGGCGCCGGCCTGCTGTGGGCAGGGTGGTACGCATTCAACGGCGGGTCGGCACTGGCCGCGGGTAACTCGGCCTCGATCGTCATGGTGACCACGTTCGTAGCGACGTGCGCTGCGACCCTGGCCTGGATCGCGGTGGAGAAGATCAAGGACGGCCACGTCACGGGCGTCGGCGCAGCGTCCGGTGCGATCACCGGACTCGTCGCGATCACCCCCGCGTGCGGATCGGTGACGCCCGTCGGCGCCATCATCCTCGGGGCCATCGCGGGTGCCGTCTGCGTGTACGCGGTGGGCCTGAAGGAGCGCTTCGGCTACGACGACTCGCTCGACGTGGTCGGTGTCCACCTGGTCGGCGGAGTCGTCGGCACCCTGCTGATCGGATTCCTGGCCAGCGAGTCGATGCCCAACGGCATCAACGGGCTGTTCTACGGAGGCGGGTTCGACCAGCTGTGGCGGCAGGCCGTCGCGGCGGGCGCGGTGATGATCTACTCGTTCGTCGTCGCCGGCATCATCGCCCTCGCCATCAAGATGACGATGGGCATCCGCATCTCCCCCGACGAAGAGGAAAAGGGCATCGACGCGACCTTCCACCGCGAGGCGTCGTACGAACTGCAACCTGCCTGACGCGTAGTCGACCGGCGCGGACCATACCGGCCGCGCCGGTCGACTCATAGGTGTCGTGTTTCCTTACAAGAGACAGGGTTTCCGCACAATGTCCAACGATCTGGCGTCGCTCGCCGAGGCATCCGGGACGAAATTCATTCTCGCGTTGTTCATCGACCTGCGCGGCAAGCCGTGCGCCAAGCTGGTGCCGGTCGAAGCCGTCGACCTGCTCGCCACCGAGGGCGTGGGATTCGCCGGGTACGCCGTCGGCGCCATGGGCCAGGAGCCCAAAGACCCTGACCTGATGGCCATTCCGGATCCCGAATCGTTCACGCCGATCCCGTTCCTCAAGGAGGGACTGGCGATCGTGCACTGCGACCCACATGTCAACGGCGAACCGTGGTCCTTCGCGCCGCGCGTCATTCTCAAGGCGATGATCGCGCAGGCGTCCGACGCAGGCTTCGAGCCGTGGGTCGGCGCGGAAGTCGAATACTTCCTGTTGCGTCGCGACGCCGACGGCGCACTGTCCACCGCCGACACCGCCGACACCGCCGCCCAACCCTGTTACGACGCACGCGGCGTCACCCGGATGTACGACCACCTCACCGCGATCTCGACGGCGATGAACAGCCTCGGCTGGTTCAACTACGCCAACGACCACGAAGACGGCAACGGCCAGTTCGAGCAGAACTTCCAGTTCGCCGACGCGCTGACCACCGCCGACCGTGTCGTCACGCTGCGTTATCTGCTGTCGATGATCGCCGCCGAGCGGGGCATGGTGGCCACCTTCATGCCAAAACCGTTCGCCGACCGCACGGGAAGTGGTCTGCACCTGCATCTTTCGCTGACCACCGGCGGCACTCCGGTATTCCCCGCCGGTGCGGGCATCCCCGACGAGCGGGGGCTCGGCCTGTCGGATACCGCCTACTCGTTCATCGGCGGCATCCTCGAACACGCCTGCGCGCTGCAGGCTGTCGTCGCACCAACAGTCAACTCTTACAAGCGGACCCGGGCGACCTCGACGGCATCCGGAGCCGCGTGGTCACCCAACACCCCCAGCTACGGCGGCAACGACCGCACGCATTACATCCGGGTGCCCGACGACCAGCGTGTCGAGCTGCGCGGTGGCGACGGTTCGGCGAATCCCTACCTGGCGATCGCGGCCGCTCTCGGTGCGGGTATCGACGGCATCAAGCGCAGCACCGATCCCGGTGGTGTTGGCTCCCAGGGTCGTTCGGCGCTGCCGCCCACACTGTTGCACGCTGTCGACGAACTCGAGAGCGACCCGGTGATCACCGGTGTGCTCGATGCTGCCGGCGACGGGGTGGCCTCCTACTTCGCGAGCATCAAGCGTGACGAGTTCTTCGCCTACCACAGCGCCGTGACACCGTGGGAAATCGACCACTACCTCACCGCGTTCTGAGCGAAAGGACTCTCAATGAAGAAGTCAAGCCGCCGTCGTCGTGGTGACGGGGGGTGAATCAGGTTGCCAGGTGCGGTTGTCACGGATCAGTGCGTAAAGGACGTTGGTACGGCGTCGCGCCAGGCAG